>Ga0207652_10000697_pt1 | contig 32555 bp, 23 predicted proteins | sample KBSC63BmetaG_FD_184334 | JGI IMG/M metagenome (GOLD analysis project Ga0207652, IMG submission 184334) | Corn rhizosphere microbial communities from Kellogg Biological Station, Michigan, USA - KBS C6-3B metaG (SPAdes) (version 2) | ecosystem: Host-associated > Plants > Roots > Rhizosphere ...
CCACTGATAAACCGGTGCCGTTCCCGGATTAGTTGGCGTTGCTGTGAATGTAACACTTCCTCCCGCACAAATTGTATTACCAGCAGCATTCGAAGCTATAGTTACACTTGCCGGTAGACTAGGATTTACCGTCATTGCAATAGAATTGCTTGTAGCAGGGCTTCCTGTTGCACAAGTTGCGTTTGATGTCAATTCAACAGAAACAACATTTCCATTTGTAAGACTTGCGCTGGTATAAGTGCTACTGTTTGTTCCTACATTTAAACCGTTAAGTTTCCATTGATAAATAGGAGATGCTCCCTCATTGTTTGGTGTTGCAGTAAATGTTACCGAGGTGCCTGCACAAATTGTATTGCCAGGCGCATCGGAAGCAATGCTTACACTTACAGGTTGACTTGCCAAACCTGTTCCCGTAAGATTTACATTTATTGGGACTGTAATACCACCTCCATTAATGGATATAGAACCATTATAAGATTGAGCTGCTGTTGGCGTAAATTTTACAAAAATCTCTTGGCTATAGGAGCCTCCAGGTTGAGTCAAAGAAAGAGAAGATGCAAATGTTCCAGTTGAAGTTGTAGAAAAGGTGTATCCAGTTAATCCTCCTATAGAAACATTTTCATTAGTTAAGTTGCTTCCAGTGATAGTAAATGATTTTATTTGAGGACCTGAACTCAAACAGACACTGCCAAAATCCAAAGAAGTCTGGTCGGTACTTAACGATTGCGCACCACTCTTTATAATAAATCCAAAAACAATAAAAGTAATTAAGTAAAACTTCCTCATAAAAATAATTTATTCCTGTTGATTAAAAATGGCAACGGGTAATTACAGAGGATTGAGACGAATAAAAAAAAGAAAGGTGTTCGCAGGAATAGGGATTCGAAAACAGTTAGTATATGGACCGGATAATTAAGAAAGTATATCTTAGGGTATAGGATCTATAAAAGGATGATCAGCTTCTCCTTTAATCGTGTAAAGATAAAAATGATTTCGGATAATGGAAATATTTTTTATACTTTTTTTATAATATAAGGGAGCGGGGGTCGGCTCTGTATTACCGTTACTTAGAAAGAGCGAATTCAATTGCATTTCCGGGTATTCAACCGGTTAATGTTATCGTAAATAGCATCGGGTAAGGAACAAAAAGAATGGCGCGGAGTAATGCAAAAACGGAAGAAATGCTTCTGCACTCTTATCCGTTCAGTCCGTTTTAAAGGCTTTAAACTTTAATGCGAATTCTAGAATAACGACGGGCACGAGAGTTGTCTCTTCTGAAGTCTTAATAACTTCCGGGAAGATTGGCCGGAACCGCTTCCACCTCCTGATGAACCGTTTTCTCCTCCAAACACAAATCCTACTTTTACGTTGATGGTAAAATAAGAATCATTATTATTGGGATTACCGCGCCTCCCTCCGGGCCGCGCTGTGGTCAATAGATCTGGTACACCTGGCTTTCGCCGGTTGTTGAGAATAAGCGCTTCTGTAAGCTGGTTTCCGCTCAGGTATTTACTGAAGAGGCTTGGGTCAATATAAGTACTGTGTACATCATCAAGATAATCGGTGAATAATTTCCGGTTGATATACTCCAGCCGCAGGTTAAATTTAGGCGAGACTGCATAAGCTAAACCCAGTCCCAGCGGAATGTTCAGCTGGTTCAGTTTATACACTTTCCTGTCGGGGTATTCCGAAAACCCCTCACCTTCCGTGCGCAATGGCTGCAAATCGATCCATTGACCATTGAGGTTTGCCTGTGGGTTAAAATGAAAAACACCGATACCACCGATCAGGTAAGGCGACAGGCGCGGTGGTAATCTCTCGGGATCAAAAACGCTTAAAAGTTCAATGGGGTGCAGTTCCGCAGTGAGTAACAGTTCGTATATCGGGCTCCTGAAGCTCAGGTTTCGGTTGTATCTGCCTATAGCCTTATTGCTTGCGCCAATGCCAGCCAAAAGGCTGTCGTTCGACTTCACGCTTCCAATGGTACCTTCAAGCCTGAAAGCAAAAAATTGTTTGTAAATCGCCATCCCATAGATGCTTCCAAAAAGAGTCGTGCTTTTGATATTGAGATCCTTCGGCCCCCGTTGCCCCAGCCCCGGCGTTCCTCCAATATCCGTCAGGCTATTCATAGGGCCAAGGGAAATACCGGCCTCAAAAGAAAAATTATTATCATAAGACTGTGCACCTGCCTCAACAGCCAAAAGAAATAACAATGATAAAAATGGAATTTTCAAATTCATTTAAGGGTTGCTGTTTTGATTCCGGCGGTTGATTGGTGATGCAAAGTAAAGATTATTCTCTTTGATTAAGTAAAAATTTTTGTATGACAACTCGCCCATTACAACGGTACTTTTTTTTACTTATTGCCTTCTTTAATATTTTTTGCAAATCAATCGCAAAGAAGATTCTGCCGACAGCCACGCCTTTTTAAACCTGTGAAAACTAACAGATTCTGTGATCGTAAAAGCGGTTACTTTGCACAATCGTAAGTCATACTTCATTCTTTTTTCCACTGGTAAAATTCTTTCACTCACATCATGTATCGTTAAGAATAATGTATCGGTAATGTACAGATAAATGTATGGATGGTGTATGGATAGTGTATGGATAGTGTATGGATAGTGTATGGTTAATGTATTCATCGTTCGCTGCTAAGGTATAGAAAAGGTATGGGTAAAGTATGGATAGAGTATGGATAGAGTATCAAAAGTATTGAAAACGCGCATGTCAGCCTGAGTCTGTCGAAGGCGTGCTTCGACACGCTCAGCATGACAGCACATAATAATTTACAAACGCTCAAATTAAGAACACTGTCAGCCTGGGCTTGTCGAAGGCTTGTCAAAGGCGTGCTTCGACGATGACAGTGCTTCAACACGCTCAGCATGACAGCACTTAATAATCTACAAACGCTCAAATTAAGAACAGTGTCAGCCTGAGCTTGTCGAAGGCGGGTTGAAGGCTCGTCAAAGGAGGTCAATTGGCAAGCTGAGCCTGAACTTTTGAATGATCATCCGATTACGATTATAAACAACACCAATAATCTTGCCTGAGCCTCATAACAACAGTAACGATTAACCTTCAACTTCCTTCACTGCCATGTCATCAATCTTCTCCACCGCGTCCTTATGCATCAGAATTTTAATCAAAAAAATAACGGCTGTAGCAGCAAAGATTCCTCCTATGATCCAGTTCATCAGGTTTTGATTGCCGTTTAATTTTTCAACGATCCATTTGCCTCCAAAGATGAAAACAAAATTGCCGAAAAGCGTTCCAAGGCCGATGCCGATAATGTAGATGTTATAATAAGAATTTTTCGGCTGCAGAATGTTTTTGGTAAACAGAACCGTACTCCAACCAAACCAGAAGGGGATTTGCATCGGGCTGATCGCGCTCAGCATGACGCCCAAAAGAAAACGATTGATGTTGTTATGCAGGATCACATTTTTGGCATGATGGGAATGCATCGCGGCCGCAAAGCTTCCGACAGCAAGTGCTACAACGATCGCCAGCGTGATCCATTCCATCCAGCGGAATAATTTCTTTTGCTTGCGGATCCAGTTGATGCCTACAAGCGAAATACGTACATAGATCATTTCTACCAGCAGCGAGCCCAGTGAAAAATAAATGGCACTGCGGATGTTTTCCTGTACACTGATTTGCATCGCAGCTACATTCAGCGTTCCAAGTGGAAGCGAGCCAAGAAAGCTGATCATCAATCCCCAGAAAAATATTTTTACGAGGCCCATAAAATCAGCTCTTTTTTGCTGTAACTGATAGCGATACCGATACTTTATTGCTCAACACAATATTTTTTTCACCTACCCCAAAATCTGTACGATCAATGTCAAAGTTCGCAGTAAATAAATAACCATCGTTCACCTTTTTTACCTGGAAAGGAAAAGAAATGCTTTTGGTAACTCCTTTGATGGTGAGATCGCCGTTAAAAAAATAAAAACCATCGGTAGTTTTATTGGTCTTACTGATCTTGCTGGAAACCATTTTTATAACCGGGAATTTTGCTGCATCAAAATATTCGTCGCTTGCAAGATTTTTATCACGCATTTCATTGTCTGTATCGATCGTGGATGCGGATACCGTAACATCAAACTTACTGTCAGCCAGCTTTTCAGGGGAGAAAACAATTTGCCCTTTCAGTCCCGAAAAATCTCCACCGGTATTAATGCCAAAATTTTTAATAATAAAATGCACTTTGCTTCCTTCATCGGAAGGAGTGTAATTTTGAGAATGCGCATTAATAGATAGGAGAATTACAAAGGCAAGGATATTTCTAATCATCATTATTCAAGGTTTAGTGAGGCAAGTTGTTTTATTTTCAGGATATTTCTTTATCTGCTTTATTAATTTTTTTATAATATTTTTTTGTTTTTATACGAAAGCGAACGCCTTTCATCAAAGGCCAGTATGCCACACCCTCGCGGTGGTTGTAACTGCTGATCTTGTAAAGTATCTTCCAATGTTTTAAGATCTCTTTCCATGCGGCTGTCAACGTGTAGCCGGTATCATAAAAATGATTCGGCTCTGCCCCACTCCCATTATACTCCAGTATCACAAAATGTTTCCCTTGTTTTAAATCTTCAATCGAACGGCACATGATATCATAGCGGCCATAAAAAAAATCATTTATTTTTAAACTGATATCGTCCAGTAATTGCACGAGGCAGTCGTTGATCTCGCTGCTCAGATCAATGAAATGCGCCCCACGGTTATGATTGCCGGCATAACTTAAAATATAAACTTCTCCTTTTGCAATGATCTTGTCAAAATTGGTTTCATGTTTCAGCTTCAGCTCGGCCAGACGTTTTTTTGTCTTCAGGTTTTTTAGCAACAGTTGACCCAAAGTATGGATTCCATCACCGGTAACGCGCATCGGGATCTTTTGAAGGAAACCGGTTATCGCTCCTTTTTGTTCATATGGATAGCGGTAATAAAACAAGCTTACTTCCACAGGATAGCTGATGTATTCCTGGATAAAATACTCAACCGGAATCTTGGTATGATAGGCTCTTAAATGTGCTTCGTTTTCAATCTTCCTGAATAGAATTCCCTGTCCGCCCACCTCAGGTTTTACGATTAAGGGATATTGAATACCCGATTTTATTAATTCTTTTTTTACGTTCTCAAAATTATCGGAAGGATCTACATTAAAATAAACAGGGCAATATTGCGGCGGTAAAAGATCATGCATTTCTTTTTTGGGCTCGCCATCCATGCCCCCAAAAGTAAGTTTGGGATTACTGGGCGTAAAAAACCAAACCGCCCGGGAACGCATCATGTACCAAAGCCACACGGGAACCAGCGGAGCATATAAAACTTTAAAAGGCCATTGTTCCCAGTTTTTTATTTTCTTGATCAAATTCAGTTTCTTAAATAGTATTTACGGGTTAGAATATTGCGGCAAAAATAAGTGTAAAGGGTCAAAAGGTTGCCAACCTTCTTACAACGTTACCAACCTTTTTAATTTCATTCGTCTTTAAAAATAGAAGGTTGGCAACCTTGGCACCTATCATTGACACCTGAACTATCGGCATGTTAATATAAAATCCAAAAACATATCCGATTAGTTTGAGCTTAGATCAATTGTTGAGATCGCCTTGTTTTATTGCGTGCCACTCAACATTTAGTTGTCAAAAAAGCCGGGAAATGCATACCTGTAGCAGAATCAAAATCATCATTATTTGTCGTTTTGCTGACCCCAACAATCGGCATGTTAGCTCATCTGCAAATTAGCTAATTACTTTGTTGTATTTTAGCCGCCAAAAATTAGAGGAAATGCATATTCCAACGATGGCCGAAATGATGGCGGAAGGCAAAACCCCGGAGATCTTATTTTATGTAGGATGCGCCGGAAGTTTTGATCAGCGTGCACAGAAAATAACCAAAGCTTTTGCGACGATCTTAAATAAGGTAGGAATCAATTATGCCATCCTTGGCAAAGAAGAAATCTGCAACGGCGATCCTGCAAGGCGTGCCGGCAATGAATTTCTTTTCCAGATGATGGCGTATCAGAATATACAATTGCTGGATGGATACGGGATAAAAAAAATTGTTACTACCTGCCCTCATTGCTTTAATATTCTCAAAAATGAATATCCTGTTTTGGGTGGAAATTATGAAGTGGTTCACCATACCGTTTTCCTGCAGCAATTGATCGATGAGGGAAAAATAAAGATGAAGGAAAGTGGTGGCTTTAAAGGAAAAAAAATTACGTATCATGACAGCTGTTATATTGGGCGCGCAAATAATATTTATGAAGCGCCACGAAAAGTTTTGGAAGCGCTGGATGTAGAGTTGGTTGAAATGAAACGGTCCCGCAGCAATGGATTGTGCTGCGGCGCCGGCGGTTCACAGGTTTTTAAAGAAGAAGAAAAAGGCAACAGGAGGATCAATGAAGAAAGAACAGGCGAAGCGATAGAAACCGGTGCTAGAGTGATCGCATCCAACTGCCCGTTTTGCATGATGATGCTCACCGACGGTGTAAAGCTTCATGAGAAAGAAGAGGAAGTGAAAGTCATCGACCTGGCGGAATTGATCGCAGAAAGTATGCAAGAGTAATTCCGCGGTCGGGACGCTTGCCTTCCGCGGCCTGAACGATGACTAAGGGTTCAAGGTTACGGTTGCTCCGCGGTCGTCATTGCGAGAAAACAGGATTAATGTTTATTGTTACGTAAATGTTCAATGTTTTCGCGGCAATCTTCATCTTCGGATCGCAAGGGTCGCTTTTCGCGAAAGGTTCAAGGTTCAAGGTTGAAGGTTGCTCCGCGGTCGTCATTGCGAGAAAACAGAGTTAATGTTTATTGTTACGTAAATGTTCAATGTTTTCGCGGCAATCTTCATCTTCGGATCGCAAGGCTTACTTTTGGCGGAAGGTTCAAGGTTCAAGGTTGAAGCTTGCTCCGCGGTCGTCATTGCGAGAAAACAGAATTAATGTTTATTGTTACGTAAATGTTCAATGTTTTCGCGGCAATCTTCATCTTCGGATCGCAAGGGTCGCTTTTCGCGGAAGGTTCAAGGTTCAAGGTTGAAGCTTGCTCCGCGGTCGTCATTGCGAGAAAACAGAATTAATGTTTATTGTTATGTAAATGTTCAATGTTTTCGCGGCAATCTTCATCTTCGGATCGCAAGGCTTGCTTTTGGCGGAAGGTTCAAGGTTGAAGCTTGCTCCGCGGTCGTCATTGCGAGAAAACAGAATTAATGTTTATTGTTACGTAGATGTTCAATGTTTTCGCGGCAATCTTCATCTTCGGATCGCAAGGGTCGCTTTTCGCGGAAGGTTCAAGGTTCAAGGTTGAAGGTTGCTCCGCGGTCGTCATTGCGAGAAAACAGGATTAATGTTTATTGTTACGTAAATGTTCAATGTTTTCGCGGCAATCTTCATCTTCGGATCGCAAGGCTTGCTTTTTGGCGGAAGGTTCATGGTTGAAGGCTGGAGGTTCAGTTTGGAAACTTCAATGATTTTTAATTTTTTAATTTTTAGTTTTTAATTCCAATAAAAGATGTCTGAAGAAAAGAGTTTAAATTTTATAGAAGAGATCATTGAAGAAGATCTCCAAAGTGGAAAATATACAAGCATCCTCACACGGTTTCCTCCGGAACCGAATGGCTATTTGCACATCGGCCATGCAAAAAGTATTTGTTTGAATTTCGGACTGACTCAGAAATATAAAGGCGCTACCAATCTGCGTTTTGATGATACCAATCCAATCACGGAAGAGACTGAATATGTGGACAGCATTAAAGAAGACATCCACTGGCTGGGTTTTAGCTGGAGCAACGAATATTATTCAAGCGATTATTTTGAGGAATTGTATTCCTTCGCTGTAAAGCTGATCAATAAAGGCTTCGCGTATGTCGATGACAGCACTTCTGAAAAGATTGCGGCCGACAAAGGAACGCCTACTGAGCCTGGAAAAGAAAATGAATTCCGAAACAGAAGCATCGAAGAAAACATTCGTCTTTTCCAGGAGATGAAAGAGGGAAAATACAAGGATGGCGAAAAAGTATTGCGTGCAAAAATCGACATGGGCCACATCAACATGCTGATGCGCGACCCGATTATGTATCGAATCAAACACGCTTCACATCATCGTACCGGCGACACATGGTGTATCTATCCTCTGTATGATTTTGCTCATGGGCAAAGCGACAGCATCGAACACATCACGCACAGCCTTTGCACTTTGGAGTTTGTTCCACATCGCGCTTTGTACGATTGGTTCATTGAAAAACTGGAGATCTTTCCTTCTCATCAATATGAATTTGCACGGCTCAATATGACCTATACGGTGATGAGTAAACGCAAATTATTAATGCTTGTAAATGACGGTTATGTTTCCGGATGGGACGACCCAAGAATGCCTACCATTTCAGGTTTCAGAAGAAAAGGATACACTCCTTCCAGCATCCGCACTTTCTGTGAAAAGATTGGTGTAGCCAAACGTGACAATTTAATTGACATCAGCCTTTTGGAATTCTGCATTCGTGAAGAATTGAATCAAACTGCTAACCGGGTGATGGCGGTTTTGAATCCAGTGAAACTGATTATTGATAATTATGATGAAAATAAAACGGAAGAATTAACCACCGAAAATCTTCCCAATGATCCGGAAAATACCAGGACGATTACTTTTTCTAAAGAGCTTTGGATCGAAAAAGAAGATTTCATGGAAACGCCTGTTAAGAAATGGTTTCGCCTCGCTCCGGGACAAATGGTGCGTTTAAAAAGCGCTTACATTGTCAGATGTGAGAGTTTTCAAAAAGATGATGCAGGTAATGTAACAGAGATACATGCAACTTATCTTCCTGAAAGTAAAAGCGGCCACGACATGAGTCATTTAAAAGTAAAAGGAACGATCCACTGGCTCAATGCACGTGATACTGCGACGGCAGAAGTAAGATTGTATGACCGTTTATTTAAAGTAGAAAATCCTGCTGCAGAGGAAGGTGATTTCAAAGAATATATCAATCCGGATTCTTTAAAAGTAATAAAGAATGCGTTTATAGAACCTCATCTGCAACATGCTGAAACAGGCGCCCACTTTCAATTTATGCGCAATGGATATTTCTGTATCGATAAAGATTCCACACCCGATAAATTGATTTTCAACAGGACAGTTACTTTGAAAGAAGGGTTTAAAGCTTCATAGAGTCGGTCGGGACGCTTGTCTTTCCGCGGCCTGAACGATGGAAGATATAGCCTTCACCGGTCGGGACGCTTGCCTTTGGCGTCGTGGATGTTTGATCATAAACCAATACTTCATCACGCAATCAGCGGAAGCACAAGAATTTCCTTTTCGCCGCCCCTCTTTTCCTGCGACTGCCTGATAACAGTTTTAAAGAAATCAATCAGTTCATCGACATGGTAATCGAAAGTAAAATAGTGCCTTTGCTGCCACACACTATTTCGTATGTCTGTCATCAATGCCTTGTTTTCTAACAATTGTTTCAACTCATGCATGTTATTAAAAAACAACCCCAGGTTCATTTGTTTTACGAGCGATTGAATCGCCACGGTATGGCCTTCATTGTTTTTCTGCAGCATCGGCAATCCTGCCAAAGCCAGTGTTGACAACCGTGCAGGAATATTCAGGTCATCCCAGTTGGCCCGCATCAATTCACCATAATTTTCACTTTGAAAAAAATGGAGCCAGCCCGCATCGTATTGTGAAAATTCTTTTACCCAGTTTTCCTGGTCCACGTTTGGATGGATGTGCAAATATCCAGGCGCAATTTTATTGGTTTTATCAATCCACTCTTTCCATTGCCCGTGAGTAAAATCGCCATAAAAATGAAGATGAATGTCTTCTTTTGCCAGTTCTTCCACGTTATAGGGATGTAAGCCGATCGGCCTCCCCGGAACGACCGTATGGAAAGCGCCATCCTGTTCTGACAACAAAGGCGATCGCTCATCCGTAAACCAATCTTTCTTTGGAAGATCCCCATCTAATATAAGCGTTGAACTGTCTTCATTATTCACTATAAATTCTTCAAACCATTCTTTCATTTCATTGCTGCAAAAAATTTTCCCATCTGCTTTGCTGAATAATTCAACAAGTTCGTTCCACGTTCCTTTTTCTCTGCAGATCATAGGGCCTTCTTTAAAATGCCATACGAAAGGGATGCCGGTATTGGCCTTCAGCACTTCATATGCTATAGGCACCGCCTGGAAATTCAACAATGCATAAATAACATCCGGTTGGATCTTTTTCACTTCCTCTTCCCAATTGTCGCAATCTATATCCTGGATGTTTCCGAATGGCAAAGGCCCCACATAATTGTACCAGTAAGGATTCTTTACCCATAAGCCATACAACTTATGACCTTTTTCTTCCAGCGCTAAAATCCGTTCAGGATTATAAGCAAGCTCGCCAACCAGCAATATTTTTAATCCATTTTCCTGAGAAGAAAGTACCTGTTTTTCACGGTATTTCTCGTACCTTTTTTTCTCGTCGATATAATTTCCTTTCGAGGTATGGTAGCGCAAAGGATCGGTTACATTATAAAAAGATCGAAACGTATTAATGCCGCCAAGCGGTTCCTGCATGATCTTACAGCGTTGATTCGGATGGTCAACCCATTCACAGGTTAGCATTCCCGTATGGACGCGTTTACCTTTTATTTTATTCCAAAACAATTTATTCAGGTCATCGCTTTCCAGTTCATCTCTTTCTGTCCAGCGCTCAGCATTTTTCCTGTGCATCACTTGAACCAATTGGTACCATTCATTGTTTAATATTCCTTCTGCTTTGCGGTTGTAATGATGAATAAACGAAGAGAATGCGAGAACGGCATCCGGATTATTCTGCAGGGTATCGGTCAGCGACTGAAGATGATCTTTATACATCACATCATCAGATGGAAGATAGGAAATGTATTTTCCTGCTGCAATATTTAAGGCATTATTGATGGAAGTGCCGAGGCCTTTATTTGTTGGATGTTGAAGATACTTGATTCTTTTTTCGCCAGAATATCTTTGAGTGATATGATAGGTAAGATCAGTAGACCCGTCATTCACAATAATCAATTCCCATTTTTCAAACGTCTGTTTCAGCAAGGAATTGATGGCACGTTCAATAAATTTATCCTGGTTATAAGTAGGCATAATAACGGTCACTAAAGGCTTCTCATCTTCAATCATAAATTAAATTTTTAAAAATTCCGGCGCATTGATCTTCCTGTCATTAATGGAAGTTTCCACCTCCTGGTGATATGCGCCGCTTGGCAAAATGCCACAGCCGCCAAATCTTTTCATAACCCTTAATTGTGCCAGTACATCCTCCCCACAATGTTGTTCAGGCAGATCTTTCCAAAATTCGAAACCGCCCGATTCCAATAGTTTTTCTGTATCATACATCACGCAACCTCCTACCCATGCTACTTTATAAGGCTTTGGATCATCAGGAGTGCAGTGATATTTTTCCTGCACATGAAGAATGTTTGCAGCGTTATGCAACTTGTAGCGCTGCCACAACGAATCTTCGGGAACAATTGTTTCCGGTTGAATTTCGCCACCCCAAAATTCAATTTCCTGCTGATGCGGCCGGTAGTCATTTTTATAACTTAATCCCGTAAGCGCGGAACCAACAAAACCACAATGGTATTTTTGCAAAATGCGTTTCATATTTTGCAAAACATATGGCTCTAAAATAACATCATCATCCAAAAATAAACTGAATGGCGCATCAGATTGTTCCAATAAAAACTGCCTTTGCTGTGCCATTCCTTTTTGCGGAAAATTTTTTAGAATTGAAACGGGGTGCCCATGCAATTGCAATAAATTTATAACGGCCCGGATGGTTTTATCTTCATTAATATGATCCTCGAAAGATTGATCAGAAATGGTGACTTCAAAGCTCTTTTCCAGCTGAAAACAAAGGCTTGTAAGCGTCACTGCCAGCGCTTTTAACCTGTTAAAAGTCGGTATCAAAACATGAATATCACGGGTACTTTTTATCATTTGATTTTCTTGAAAACTTCACAAACAGCAGAATTGCATTTTATGAATCTAACCGAAAAGACTACTGCTATCGTTGGCGTCCTCATTGCTGTGATTGGTGTCCTCATTGCTGTAGCTGGTTTCCTCACCAACTACTGCCAGTTTGCTGCCGTGGTTGGTGGTGCCGTAGTTGGTGTCCTTACTGCTGCCGTGGTTAGTATCCTCACGAACCACTGACACATTAATATCATTTCTGCCCTGGTTAGTATCCTCACCAACCACCGACACGGTTCTGCCGTGGTTGGTGTCCTCACCGACCGCTGACACAGTTCTGCCATGGTTGGTGTCCTCACCAACCACCGACACATTAATATCATTTATGCGGTGAATAATATCAGTAGTAGAAATATTTTTCAACGACTTAATGATCTTCACTTCACAACCCAGTTTTTTTAACAGCGGCATTTCCGGAATGGAAGTTTCCGTATAATCTGATCCTTTCACAAAAACATCAGGATGAACCATCTTTATCAATTCCAACGGACTTTCTTCCGCAAACGAGATCAGGTAATCTATACTCTCCAATCCCGCCAAAACAGCAATCCGGTCTTCCAATGTATTTACGGGTCGATCCGGTCCTTTCACTTTCCGTGTGCTGTCATCATCATTTACCCCAACAATCAATACATCCCCGGCTTCACGTGCTTTATCGAGTAAAGAAATATGCCCTTTATGAATGAGATCGAAACATCCGTTGGTAAATACAATTTTCTTACCCTTTTTCCTCAATTCCTTTATAGTATTTAATAACTCCTCATTTCCGGTAATATATTTCGGAACCGGATTAAAATAAGATTTCAATTCAACATTTGTACATCCGGTCGTACCATCTTTTTTTACAACAATCGCTGCCGCCGCGGCAGCAATTTCTACACACGTTTCCATTTGTAAATTCGATGCCAATGAAAGAGTTAATGCACTGATGAATGTATCTCCCGCACCGATGGTGTTTTTATAATCACGCGGAATGCATTCAACACAATAAGGCTTTTTCTCTTTCCGGATAAGAACAACGCCATTGTCATCCAGTGTTACAGCTACATTATCTGCACCGGTTTTGCTCAGCAAAACTTCTGCGTTGTTCATCACTTGTTCTGCGCGTTTATTTTTTGCAATCTTAGAAAGCTTTAAAAGGCCTAGAGCTTCTTCATAATTGGGCTTCACCGCATCAGGATGAATATTTTTGAAACGGTTCAAATTTTTTGAATCGACTAAAATTGGTTTTTCAAATGATGAAGCAAAACGTTCGAGTGATTTAATTAATGAATTGGTAATAACTCCAAATCCATAATCAGAAAATAAAATCGCATCTACAAAATCGCTTACTTCCAAAATTTTCTGCAGCAATTCTTCCTCAAGACTTTTGTTGATGTCAGTGGCAGTTCCTTCATCCAAACGCAGAATAATACTTGATAAGGCGATGACTCTTTTTTTCGCAATCGTTTTTCGTGATTTATCACGCAGGATAAATTCATAATGCACGTTGTTTTTTTGCAAAACACTTAACAGTTCATGCGCACTGGAATCTTTGCCGATCACGGTCAGGTAGTAGGTTTCAGCGCCCAGCGCCGAAAGATTAATGGCAGTGTTTGCCGCCCCACCACAACTATACTTTTCCTCTTCTGCATTAAAAACCGGAACCGGCGCTTCACGGCAAATTCTATCAGTAGTACCAAAAATGTAGGTATCTAAAATAGCATCACCAACGACGAGTATCTTTAAGTTTTTAAAATTGTCTATTATATTTTTGATGTCTTTTTCCATGTCTGTGAATAGTAAATGGTGAATAGTAAATTGGGTAATGCATTTTAAAGTATCCAAACTTCAAAACATTCTAAATCTGCTAAATCTTCCCAATCATTCTAAACCTTCTAAACTTTTCTAAATTCATTCTCCGAAACTCTTCTAAACATCTTCCTACAACTTTACGGCCATGATGTTTCGCGCATCGGTATTACCATTACTTCCGGGATCACGGTAGCATCCGGCTGGCATAACACATACTTTATTGTTTCAGCTACGTTTTTTGGATCCTGCAAAACATTCGGATCTACTTCCGGAAAACGTTCTAAAATAAAAGGCGTCTGCATTCCTCCGGCAACCAGTGCTGTCACTTTTATATTGTCCTTTCTTGCTTCAGAATGCAATGCATGACTGAATCCAAGCAAGCCCCATTTGCTTGCATGATAAGCAGCAGCATTTGGCCAGGCTCGCTTTGCCGCGGTTGATGTGATGTTTACAATATGTCCTTTGCCATTTTTTTTCATAAAAGGATACACGCATTTTGAAACATTAAAAGGCCCTGTCAGATTTACGCTGATCTCTTTGTTCCATTCATCAAAACTTAATTCTTCAATCGACTTTGTAAAATCAATTCCCGCATTATTGATCACTGCATCAATATTTCCAAATTCCCTGATCACGCCATCTATTACCTGCTGCACATTTTTTTCATCAGCTACATTCATGGAATAGCTCTTGATTTTTCCGCCGGAATCAGTAATTTCTTTTACTATACTTTCCAACTTCTTTTCATTTACGTCGGCAGCAATAACGTTTGCTCCGTCTTCAGCCATGGTTCTGCAAATTGCTGCGCCAAGACCTTGCCCGCCGCCGGTTACTAAAATCACTTTTCCGTTTACATTCTTCATTTTTAAATCCTTTTTTTAATTGTTAAATAAATACTTTTTATCACGCTATAATCTGATTAGAAAAACTCTTTTTTTGTTCCTGGTCGCGTGCGCCGTTCATGGAAGTGCTTACTGCAGTAAAAGTTTCAAGCCAATCCTTTTTAAAGCGTTCGATATTAAATTTTTCCCGGGCTGTTTCTTTCGCTCCTTCTCCCAATTCTTTTGCCCTTCCATGATCATTCAAAAGCATTTCCATTTTTTGAATCAGCGCATTTACATTGGTATCAATAAAACCCGAATAATTATTTTTTATGGTAACAGACATTTCTGTTGTGGCAAGGCCAATAATTGGAACGCCGGTCATCATTGCTTCACATACGGAAAGGCCGAGGCTTGTATAACGGATCGGGTTAAAGAAGAAACGATATTTTGCAATGAATTCTGACAATTCCCTGTTATTGATTTCACCCAATCCGCCCACTTCTTCTGAACCCATTCCCACAATATCCAATGGAATCTCTTTTCTTACTTTTTCAAAAACATCCAGTCCCAATCTCCTGCCCCTTTTTACAATTCCGTTTATAACCACAATTCCTTTTTTTATTTCTCCTGAATAAGAAACTTTTTCATCCACCATTACCCCATGTTCAATCACTTTGGTTGGCGTGCGATTATTGTCCCACATCAGTTCATTGAAGTAAGTCACATGTACCAATAACATATCCGGATCATCTACGACATGTTTCGTATTTGTCGGCGAATCTCTCGGTGGATCATGCTCCAGGTAAATTTTTGGCAATGCCCGTTGTTCTTCAGTAAGAATTTCAAATTGATCTTGCAGGTAATTTTTTTTCGATTGAAAAAGGATGCAGTCGAATTCGATGTCTTTTACTTTTTCTGACGGAACATTAATTACATTATCGCCCCACGGAAAACTGCGCGTGCGGCCACCGTATCCTTCTTCAGAGCTTCCTTCTTTGTAAGGAAGGTAAAAGATACAATCAGTTTGAGTTAGATAATACAGATAACTTCCATGAATATGCCAGGTCAAAACCCTCAATTTCTTTTTATTTTCCATACATTTTATTTGAATAATTGCTGTTCAAAATTTCTTGTTTTTCTTCTCTAAAAAGAAGTGCTTCTGCCGCGTTCATTACCTCGTCTATCGTAACATCGCGCACAAACGAAATGTCATGCTTGCAACCATTTTGCGGCTCAAAAGGATAAGGATCATTTGGAACAATTCCACAAAAAGGACAAGCCATATTCCATGAAATTACCGGCCGGTGAATAGCTCTTGAAAGCGGCCCCCAGTTGATTATATTCGGAGCCCAGTAAAGGCCGACAGTTGGCGTATTTACAGCTCTCGCCAAATGTAATGGACCTGTATCCCCGGAAATAACCAAAACAGCATTTTGCAATATCGCAGCCAATCCTCCGAGCGTCACACTGCCACAGGTATTGATCGCTTTATATTTCATTTTTGAGATAATTTGGTCAACCGCTTCTTTTTCTTCTTTGGAGCCGGTAAAAACCACTTCAAATCCTTTTCCTTTTAACCAATCTGCCAGGGGTGCGAAATTCTCTGCAGGCCACGCTCTTCTGATATCAACAGCAAAAGGATTTAAAACGACAAAAGGTTTTTTATCCAAAAAATTGAGAAGCCCTTTTATTTCTTCTGCATCTTCGTCCAACACGTTTATTTGTGGTTCAATAGAATCAGTTTTTGCATCAATCAATTCCGCCACTTCCAGGTAGCGCAACACTTCGCTCTGATAATAATAAAAAGGAATCGACCGGTCTATTGGTTCAGCAGTTTCAGTTCTTAAACCCACTGTTAATGCAGCTTTCAATTGATTCAGAAAAGGATTTGCAGAAACGCCATTTCCCTGGAAATGAATGGCAATGTCAAAATGTTCTTTCTGCATTTCTTCGAAAAAAGCCCGCTGTTCCGACGCATTTTCGAGTTCATTTATTTCGTTCCGGATGCCCTTCATTACGGGCACAATAATAACACGATCAACAGGTGTCCTGCCGGCAATTAAAAAGTTTTTATGCCACGGCCTTCCCAGTAAAATGATTTCTGTCTCAGGATATTTAGTACTAATAGCGCGGATAGCCGGAAGTGTTACTAAAAAATCACCAAGAGCATTGGCACGTAATATGGCTATCTTTTTAATGTTTTTCAAAGTCTTCTGATAGAAAATTTATAATTAGATTGAAACAGTAAGGAACAAGGAAAATTCAAAACGCGTGCCTTTTCAGTTGTTTTGAAATTCACAATAAAATCCGGCTATTGAAGGAGCGAAAAGAAAAAGAAAGTCTTTTTTTTTAGAAGTTTTGTAGAAGTAAATACACAATTTCACACGTTAATTGAAAATAGAAGGATGTTTTAAAACCTTTTGTTTTTTTACTTAAAAGAATAATGAAAATGGATGAAAAAAATGAACTGGTTGAAAGTGCTTCAGGAAAAGCGGTCATCTTTGATATGGATGGAACCCTTGTTGACAGTACCAAAGCAGATTTTTTAGCATGGCAACAGTTGTTTTCGTATTACAATCAACAACTGACCTTTTCAGATTATATTCCGCTGCTTGGCATGAAAAGTTCCCAGGTAGTTAAGGATTTTCTTCCTGTAAATACCGAGGAAGAGGTGCAATTCGCGTTAACGAAAAAACTTGTTTTTTTTCATGAGATCATTTCTGAAGATGGCATTTATCCTGTTCCCTTTGCAGATGTTTTCTTAAAACAAATAAGCCAATATAATATTCCTCTTGCACTAGCTACCAGTTCCCGCCGGGCAAAGATGGAAATGGTGATGGAGAAGCTAAACCTGCTCATTTATTTTGATACGGTCATAACAGGAGGTGATGTAAAAGATGGAAAACCATCTCCTGAGATTTTCTTGCTAGCGGCAGAAAAATTAAACATGCTGCCAGAAGATTGCATTGTATTTGAAGACGCTGCAAACGGCGTGAAAGCTGCAAAAAATGCAGGAATGAAATGTGTTGCACTTTCTTCTCATGAAACGATTGAGTCGCTGCAGGAAGCAGATTTGGTAATCGATACTTTTGAAAATTTAAGTTTTCCAAATATCTGCTTTCAGTTAGAAAAAAATGATTGATACATCCGGACACTTATTTATGCTGGCATAATTTTTATCTCTTTTATTTTTTTTCATTTAAAAAAATCAATTGTATGCAATTAAAAAGTAAAGCCTTTGAAGATGGTGGAATGATTCCTGTAAAATTTACCTGTGAAGGGCCAAATATAAGCCCGCCTTTAGAATTTATAGATGTTCCTGCAGAAGCGAAAAGCCTGGTATTAATGATAGAAGACCCGGATGCAGAAGCAAAGCCCTGGGTTCATTGGATGGTTTTTAATATTCCCCCTGATGCGAAAGCTTTTGAAGAAAATTCAATCGCACCGGGTGCTGAACAAGGATTATGTAATGGAAATACTTTGGGTTATGAAGGGCCGTGTCCGCCGGAAAATGAACACACCTATGTTTTCAAATTGTATGCGGTTGATAAAATGCTCGATACCGATCCTACTCCTGATAGAAAGAAAGTATTGCAACAAATACAGGGACATACGATAGATGAAGTTGTCTTGGAAGGAAGGTATCAGAAGGGGGAAAAGTGAGCAAGGCGCTGACATTTTCAGGAAATGAAGACTTCTCTAAAGCGTTATTTTTATCTCCGGCAATTAAAGGGTAAGTAAAAATGTTGAAAAAGGATTTACTGGCAAAAAACACCTGGTCAATTTTTAAAGGCTGGTTCCTGACCTTAGTGGTCACATCACTATTACCAACAACCCTCACATAATCTTCTATTCCGGGGATCGCATCTTTAAAAGCATTACCTACCTCAAAAGCACCGGCAGCCCATTGCCTACTGAGCTTCCCGTATCATAACGGTCTTGCTACACAGGATAAATCTCATCCTTGTTCACCTGGAAATTCTCAGAACTGAATTCATAAGTTACGTATTGTAAAATGAGCAGGTAAGAGGCTATACCAATACCCAATCCCAAAATATTAATACCGGAATAGGCTTTGTGATTCATCAGGTTCGTCAGGCGAACTTGAAATAGGTTTTGATCATCGTTTTAGTCTTTAGTTCGTAGGTGGTGGTTCATACCAGTAAACAAAGAAATAATTCTGATTTTTATTTTAAATAACCTCCTTAAATCATTCACTTCTTAAACTTTCGACGAGGTTAGCAGTAGCTGATTTATAAGTTCTTAAAAACAAAATAATGACTGCAGGAAGTAGCATAATTAAGCCACCAATTATGAAAAGCAAAACAGTTAAATGAATTTTAAAAGCAAAGTTTTCCAACCATTTATTTGCTGCAATCCACACTATCGGAACGGCAATTAAAAATGCGATTAATATTAATTTCAGAAAATCTTTGGATAGTAAGCTGATAATCTCTGAAACACTTGCGCCTACTACTTTTCTGATACCTATTTCTTTCGTTCTTTGATTGGTTGTATAAATTATCAGTCCAAATAAACCCAGGCAACTTATAACGATTGCAAGCCCCGCAGCCCACGTCAATAATGTCGAAATATTTTGATCTGCAGTATAATATTTGGCAATGCTTTCATCGAGAAAATGTATCTGCAAATCGGTATCAGGATAAATTTCTTTGAATGCTTTTGTAATTTTATTTATTGCAGTTTTCCACGAAGTACCTTCTGTATTTTCAGGGATTAAAGCAATATTAAACGTAAGCTCCATACTTCTATCGTTAACAAGGACCAAGGGCATTATTTCATCGTGAAGAGATCCCTGGATGAAATTTGAAACTACACCTACGATCGGAATTTTCTCACGATACATATTGGTTTCAACATACTTCCCGATTGCTTCCTGTGGATTTCTAAAACCAAGCATTTGGGAACACCTTTCATTGACAAGCAAACCATTCGCCGTATCGCTGTATGAAAGGTTCATTCCTGCTAATAATCCAATGTGATACAAATCGATATAGTTGGTATCAGCTGGTTTAAACCTTACCTGTGTATCAATATATTCTTTTGGGGTTTTATATTTTAAATTGAATCCGAGTGCCCCGTTAGTCGATGGAGGAAACCCGGCGAGACTTACATTTGCAATTTCCGGAATAGCCATAAATTTTTGCAACAAAACCTTTCTTTTTGCTGTAGAAGTATCTCTATAATTTGTTCCAAAATAAATGATGGCGTCTTTTTTAAAACCCATGTTTTTGTTGAGTTCAAGGTGTATTTGTTTGCCTACTACAAGGGTCGCAATTATAAAAACCTGTGCAAATACAAATTGAGAAACGGTAAGCGTTTTCCTGAAAAATAATTGCCGCGTGTTTCCCGAGCCAGCCACGATTTGATTTTTCAAAACGGTAACAGGTTTATAAGAGGAAAGAATCAACGCGGGATAAATACCGGAAAAAACAGTGACAAAAAATGTAATAATTAATAAGAATAAAATGACACCTGTTTGTTGAATATTAAATTGAATCCCCGCCGGAATAAGATCTGCAAATGCTTTCAATAATAAGGGAGCAAAATAAACAGAAAGAAAAGTTGCCAGTAAGGTCATTAAAAACGTCTCACTCAAAAACTGGAACATCAGTTGTTTTCTTGAACCTCCTAATGTTTTACGAATGCCTATTTCTTTGGCTCTTTGCGAAGCTTGTGCAGTGGTAAGATTAATAAAATTGATACAAGCCAACAGCAGCAAGATTCCAGCTACAGCCATCAATCCGTATAATGCCGGCAGATAAGCTTTTCTTTCTACAAAATCATCAGTAACATTACTAAAGTGCAAAGCTGATAATGGTTGCAGCGTGAATTTCATATCGGACTGGCCGGAATGTGAAAGATAAATGTTTCCGAGTTCAGTATTAATTATTTTCGGAATGGCATTTCTTGACAGTTTTAAAAATAGCTGACAAGAACCAATCTTCCAATTTGGTAGATGATGCGGATACAATGATTGGCGGGTAGCAATTGACACAAAGGTCTGAAATTGAAAATCTGTATGACCCTTTAGATTTTCTACAATTCCGGTCACCGTAGTTGGTAATGTATCATTGAATGTAATTTCTTTGCCGATTATTTCATCTAACGGAAGCTTGGGAAAAAATCTTTTTGCATTTTCCTCGGTTATCACAGTTCGATTCGCTGCTGATAACGAAGATTCCGCCGAGCCGGCTAACCATTTATAGCTAATAAGTTTGAAATATTCATTATCAGTAAAAACAATGTTTGGCTCATTTCTAAAATTAGCCGGCTGTGCCTTTGACTTGTTTATACTCACTTTCACGTCATCATTCCAAAGCATGAGAGGAGCCGCCACTTCCAATCCTGTCACTTCTTTTCGTACCACGTCCACCATTGGAAAAGGTGCTACTCTTGCATAATGCGCATCCTCAGAAACAAGCCGGTAAATCCGGTCCCTGCCATTTTCAAATTTATCAAAACTGAAATCATATTGAACAATCAAAAAAATTACGAGCGAAGAACTGATCCCAATCGCCAGGCCGAAAATATTGATAGCAGAATAAAGTTTATTACTCCTCAAATTTCTTAATGCTGTTTTGAAATAGTTCTTTATCATCGCTTTTTATTTTAATTCATATTAGTAAACACACAAATAATTATGATTTTTATTTTCAATAATTTACCGATCACTTTATACCAACGAATCTTCCCATCTTTAGATTCTCACATTACTCACTTCTCAAACTCTTCACCGGGTTGGCAATTGCCGCTTTGATTGCCTGGAAACTAACGGTCAGCAACGTGATCACTAAAGCTCCTAACCCGGCAGCCAAAAATATCCATCCGGAAACATCGGTACGGTATTCATATTTCTGCAACCATTCATGAAGAAAATACCAGGCTAAAGGAATGGCGATCAGGGACGAAATAATCACAAGCACTACAAATTCCTTTGACAACATCCGCCATAACATAAATACAGTCGCTCCAAGCACTTTTCGTACACCAATTTCCTTTGTCCGCTGTTCAGCCACAAATGAAGCAAGGCCAAATAACCCCAGGCACGAGATGAAAATAGCGAGCACTGCAAAAAAGGTAGAGAGGTTGCCAATGCGTTCTTCATCAGAAAACTTCTTTGCATAATCTTCATCAGTAAACTTGTATTCAAACGGGCTGCCTGGATTGTATTTTTTAAAAACGGTTTCAATTTTGGCAAGTGCTGCCTGCATGCTTTGGGAAGGTTTTATGCGCACCGTAATGATACTTACCCAGCCCGGATTCATTGTAAAGATGGTGGGTTTTACAGGTTCGTACGGTGATTCCATCACCATATCTTTAATCACTCCAACTACTGTATAGGGTTTTTTATTCCAGGTAATTGTTTGCCCGACAATATTCTTTAATCCTGTAAGCTTTACGGCGGCTTCATTCAGAATTAATGCACTGGAATCAGTAGCAAAATCCCTTGAAAAATCGCGGCCTTCGATGATGTGCCAATCAATTGTTTTTCCAAAATCCTGCGTTACACCTATGGTTCCGAATAAAGGCAATGTATTCGGATCTTTTCCCGCCCAATCAAATCCGATCTGGTTTGCATACACAGCAGTTGAGGGACTTGAGGATTCGGCCATATTCTCAACTGCGCCTGTTGCTATCAGCTCATTTCTCAAAGCATCATAATGACCATAAAGATCAGGCGTGTTCATACTCATGGTGATCAGTCCTTCACGCGTATAACCAACAGGCCGCGACTTCGCAAACTGTACTTGTTTATACACAATTATGGTTCCTATGATCAGCGCTATTGAGATCGTAAACTGGACTACTACCAGCACTTTCCGTGGAAGAGCAGCAAATCTTCCTGCACGGAAAGTGCCTTTCAATACCTGGATCGGCCGAAAGGCGGATAAGTAAAACGCCGGGTAACTTCCTGCAATGATTCCGGTAAAAAAAGTAAACGCCAACAGGATGCCCCAGAAGCTGAGACTGGCAAATGGAAATGAAATTTGTTTATCTGAAAGGCGATTAAAGAATGGAAGCAGGAGGATGACGAAAATGATGGCTATCACAAGGGCAAGCAAGGATATAAGAACTGATTCGGTTAAAAATTGTTTGATCAGCTGACGACGCAATGATCCAATCGTTTTTCTGATGCCCACTTCCTTTGCACGCTTTTCACTTCTGGCAGTGGAAAGGTTCATAAAATTGATGCAGGCGAGGAGCAGAACAAAAATGCCTATGATTCCAAACAGCCAAACAAAATGAATTCTGCCGCCCGCTAATTTCCCGTTTTTAAATTCGCTGTGCAACCGCCAGTTGTCCATAGGCTGCAAAACCAATTCTTCCTTTCCATCCTCTGCCGCTTTTAAATGGATCATCGAAGCATTCTTAATTTTATCCGACACTTTCGCTATGTCAGCATGGTCATTTACCTGCACAAAAGCCTGGAACGAGTGATTTCCCCATTCAGTCATTGAATGTTTTAACCAATCTTCGGTAGTGATATATTTATTCCATGACAGCAATATTTTTGTTTCATATAGAGTAGTATTCCTCGGAAGATCTTCGAATACGCCGGTGACCTTATAACTTTCTTTATTGTCTAATTTGACTATTTTATTCACCGGATCTTCTTTCCCAAATAAGGATTTGGCAACCGATGAACTTAATAGAATGGAAGACGGATCGTTGAGGCCAGACCTTGTTCCTTTGATCATTCTGAGAGAAAACATCGAAGGAAAATTTGGTTCTACCCACATTCCCTCCGAACTGATTTTTTTATCGCCGACAGCAAGGATATGGCCGAAGTTCCAGGAAGCCATTGATACGTTCGTAAAATCACTACCATATTTGGTTCGAAGTTCATTTCCCAAAGGCATTGCCACAGCAGGGCCTGTGCCCGTTTCGCCGTTAAAAGTCTGCGTGGTCATTACTTGTGCAAGCTCTTTATGATTGGTATGATAGGTATTAAACGTCACTTCATCGTAAATCCAAAACCCGATCAGCGTGGCTACGGCCATACCGGTAGCAAGACCAATAATATTAATAGCCGAATAACCTTTATTTTTTACCAGGTTACGCCAGGCGATTTTTAAATAGTTCTTTATCATTTCAATTGATTTTAAAAGAATACTTTAAGTATGCATGTCTGTTACAATAATTTAAATTTTCTTTTATAGGGAAGAAAGAAATAAGGCGGATTCTCATTTTCCAATTTTCACATTCTCAAATCATTCCGTTCGCAAACTTTTCACCGGATTTGACATTGCTGCTTTTATAGCTTTGAAGCAAACTGTAAAGAATGCAATTGCAAAAGTTGCCAATGCAGCAACAAGAAAAACCCACCAGCTTAAGGATGTTTTGTAGGCAAAATTCTGCAACCATTTTTCCGTCGCCCAATAGCCGATCGGTAATGCAATACAAGTGGCAATTAGCACCGGTTTGAGCAAATCTTTTGATAATAATAATGCAATACCTTTTACCGATGAACCCAACACTTTTCTGACACCGATTTCTTTAAACCGCTTTGTTGTAGTAAATGACGCTAGTCCAAACAATCCGAGACAGGCGACAAAAATTGCAAGGCCGGCAAACACGGATAAAATCGTTTGCTGCCGGATGTCTTTTTTGTAGAGATCATTGAACTGTTCATCTAAAAAACGATATTCAAACGGATATGCGCCGGCAACTTTCTTATACGCTTTTTCTACCAGCGCAACACCGGCTTTTATGTTTCCGGGTTTTAGTTTTACCAGCGCCACTCTCCTGTCGGGATTTGGTGCAATGACCAGTGGCTCGATATTACTTTTTAAAGATTCAAAATTAAAGTCGGCAACCACACCAATTATTCTTCGCTTTGCCGTATCACGAATCGTATTCTGAATCCATTTGCCAACTGCCTGTTCGGCTGCCCACCCAAGTTTTGACGCAGCAGTTTTATTGATGAGTACTGCATCGGTAGTGTCAGTTGGATAAGATGCAGAGAAATCTCTTCCTGCTATAATCTTTAAACCCAATGTTTTTACAAATTCAAAATCCGTAAACTCTGTTCTTGCATTCCATCGTTCAGGATGATCCTGCACATCAAATACTTGTCCATCGAAAAAACCGCCGGGTTCGCCAGACATCAGAGCCACCGATTGAACGCCACTTTCATTTTCCAACTGACGTTTGAAAACATTCCTGTTTTTGTAGATGTCATTGTTATCAATAGGTACCATCACCGTTTGTTCCTGGTTATAACCAAGCTGTTTATTTTTCACATAATTCATTTGTTTGGCAATGATGATCGTTGATACAATTAAAAAGACAGTGATACTAAATTGAACCACTACCAAAACCTGTCTGAATGTAGAACCACTTTTGCCCAGGCGCAGCTTGCCTTTTAAAGCATTTATCGGAGAAAATGCTGAAAGAAAAAACGCCGGATAACTTCCTGCTAAAAATCCAACAACAATAACAACACCGGCAAGAAATAACCATACAGGAAGGGTATTCCATGATACGGTTAATGAATAGCCAAGCAATTGATCATACCATGGCATTGCCAACATAAGAAGCACAACAGCAAACACGCATGAAATGAGTGTGAGCAAAACCGATTCACCAATGAACTGCCATACAAGATTATTTCGCAATGCGCCCAACACTTTACGTAATCCAACTTCTTTTGACCGTTCCGCTGCGCGAACGGTAGAAAGATTCATGAAGTTGATGCACGCAATCAATAAAATTAAAACAGCGACGGATAGAAAAATATATACTACCATTTTATCGCCATGTTTGATGCCATCTAAAGCTGCGTCATCAAAATACACGTCTTTGAGCGGAGTGAGGGACAATTGATAATGATATAACCCGTATTTGCGGATATCGCTGCCCATATATTTTTCCAGGAATGCAGGCAGTTGTTTTTCAATCTGTGATTTGGCTACATGCGGCTGCAGTTTTACATAAGTATAAATCCCATTATTGATCCATGTAGTCATCCACGTTGCGTCCTTATAATTATCGAGTGGGAGCACAAGGTCAAATTGAATATGAGAATTGGAAGGAACATCTTTGGCGATGCCGGTAACTTTAAGCGGAAGATCTTTGTCCACAACAATTATTTTACCCATTGCATGATCAATGTTACCGAAATATTTCTTTGCGGTAGTTTCTGTCAATACAACACTATGCGGATCTTGCAAAACGGTTTCCGGATTTCCTTTTATTAAAGGAAAAGTAAAAAACCTGAAAAAGTTACTGTCTGCGTCAATTACTCTCTTTTCATGAAAAGAACGGTTATCAATAGTAATGAGGTCGTCATTGGTATTGACACGGACTGTACTTTGAATATCTCCTGCAAAATCATTCTTTAATGCCGGAGCGTATTGGCCAGATACATAAGCAACATTGGCAAATTTTCCTTCATTCTCAAAGCCACGCATCAACCTGTAAATGCGATCTCCATCTTTATGAAAGTTATCAAAACTGAATTCGTTCATAACGAACAAAAATATCATCATGCAAACAGTGATGCCGATGGTTAACCCCATAATATTAATAAAGGAAAAAACTTTGCTCTTTATTAAATTTCTCCACGCGGTTATGAAATAATTCTTTATCATTTTGTTTCATTGTAAGTTTTAAATACGACGTTATTTGCTTTATTTATCCTGAACAGTAAACAAACTTTTATTACTCCTTTTCATTTTCAAATTCCTTCGCCACAAAAACTGTTTGCGACTCGTGATTTATTTGAGTTGTTTTTAGTCATGCTGAGTTTCTTATTTTCTGTAAATTTGAGAAGCGATAAAATAAAATATCATGGAAAGAATAGTAATTGAAGTGGACCAAGCGACTGCTAAAAAATGGCGAAGAACTTCCTCTAAATTTAAAAAAGTAATTACTGAAAAGTTTGAGAAAGACGTTGATTTTGTAAGCGAAAAATTTAAAAATGAAGATTTTATGGCCGCTCTTGATGAAATAGGAGAACGTCTTGCGAAACGTGGTCTTACAGAAGAAAAAGTAAATGAAATTTTGAATTCTGATGATTAATACTATCGTTTTCGATACCAATTGTTTATTAAGCGCTTCAATTTTACCAAAATCCTTAGTGCGTCGAGCTTTTAATAAGGCTGTGAGGTTAGGTTCAATTGCGTGTTCTGAAAAAGTTTTTGAAGAATTTATTGAAGTATTATTCCGGTCAAAATTTGATAAGTATTTTGTATAAGATGAAGAGAGATTTTTGGTGATTAATTTAGTAGCAACAAAACTTCGTATATTTTCTCCTACTGAGATCATTACTGATTGCCGTGATCCCAAAGACAACAAATTTCTTGAATTAGCAGTTGAAGCAAATGCTTCGTGCATTGTAACCGGAGATAAAGATTTATTGGTTTTAGATCCTTTTCGCGGAATTCCAATTTTAACTGCTGCTGATTTTTTAAAGAAATTTTGAAACATCCTTAATTGTTTTTCTACAGTAAACGAACAAATACTACCATTTTCACATTTTCAAATCATTCCGTTCTCAAACTCTTCACCGGGTTTGCAATTGCCGCTTTAATCGCCTGGAAACTAACGGTTGCCAAAGCAATAATTATTGCGGCAAAGCCTGCCACAACAAAAATCCACCAGCTGATGCTTATTCTGTATGCAAAACCTTGCAGCCATTTAGTCATTGCCCAGTAAGATAATGGGAACGCAATCACGCAGGCAATTGCCACCAATTTGATAAAATCTTTTGAAAGCATTTCTGTTACTTGCATTACACTTGCCCCAAGTACTTTGCGGATGCCAATCTCTTTCGTTCTTTGTTCCGCTGTGTAGGTAACCAATCCAAATAAACCGAGACATGCAACTAAAATCGTGAGCACAGCAAAGATGTTTAAAATCGTTCCTGTTTTTGCTTCAGCAGCATAGGTTTTATTAAAAAGATCATCCATAAAACTGTAAGTAAATGGTTCACCGGTATCGTATGAATCCCATTTCTTTTTCATGGTAGCAAGAAGTCCTGCAACATCAGTTGTTTTTATTTTAAAGATCAATCCGCCTTCAGGTTGCAACGTCATGTATAACGGACTGATGGCTTCGTGCAGCGATTTAAAATTGAAATTTTTTACCACGCCAATTACATGAAAAGCTGTATTATTTCCTCTGTCACTATTTTGCCGGATCACTGTTTTGCCAACAGCGCTCATATCATTCCATCCCAATGCGCGCGCTGCAGTTTCATTCAGAATAATTCCTGTTGAATCTGTTGCAAATTCTTTAGAAAAATTTCTGCCGTTAATCATTTTCATGCCCAATGTCGGAATATAATTTTCATCTACGTGATATTCCACACCATCCACAATCAAATGGTCATTGCCTTGCGGATAAGCAAGGGCGTTATTGTAATTGGTTGGACCAGCAGGTTTGTAACTGGACGCAGTTGCATTTACAATCCGTGGGTCCTGGAGCATTTGTTGCTCATACACTTTTTCATTTTTACCCAATGCATATGAATTTGGAATAGTAATGATCTGCTCTTTGTTATAGCCAAGGTCTTTATTTTGTATGTACTTCATTTGTTGGTACACGACGATGGTTCCGATGATCAACGCAACTGAAATAAAAAATTGAAACACCACCAAACCACTTCTTAAACCAAAGCTTTTGTGACTGCCTTTAAGTTTTCCTTTTAGTACGGAAATTGGTTTGAACGAAGAAAGGTAAAAGGCAGGATACATGCCGGCAACAATGCCAACCAATAATCCCAAACCGATAAAAGCAAAAATTGGTTTTGCCTCAAGCGTTAAATGTTTTCCTGAAATATTATTGAATGCAGGCAATCCAAGCTGCACCAGCACAAACGCAATAAACAACGCAAAAAATGTAAGGAATATTGATTCTGATAAAAACTGGCTGATGAGTTGAAATTTTCCGGAACCTGCTACTTTTCTTATGCCCACTTCTTTTGCTCTTTTCGATCCACCTGCTGTTGAAAGATTGATGAAATTAATGCAGGCGACGATCAACATAAAAATAGCAACGCCTCCAAAAATGTAAACATAAGTTGCGTTGCCACCCGGCTCAAATTCCGTTGTCGTGTTTGAATTAAGATGAATGTCTTTCAAAGGTTGTAATGTAAAACCCAGCGAATTCCCTTTTGTGATAAATTCTTTTAAGCTCAGGCCCATTTGTTGTTGCATCTGTGGGCCCATATATTTGGCAACCATTGCAGGAAATTTTGCTTCTATCTTCTTCAGATCAGTGCCGGGATTCAGTAAAAGATAAGTATGATAACCACCAGCCAGCCATGTATCTGTGGTGGCATCTGGCCAGCTTGTCATTGAGCCGAACGCATCAAAATGGAAATGCGAATTCGTTGGAATATTTTTTATAACACCGGTTACTTTATACACGCGGTTGCTGTCTGTTTTTACCTGCATAATTTTACCAACCGGATCTTCTTTACCAAAATATTTTTCTGCAGTTTCCTGTGTAAGTACAATGCCATCAGGCTGTGATAAAGCAGTTTTTTCATCACCTTTTATCATCGGCAAAGTGAAGATGCTGAAGAAGTTTGGATCAACCAACGCAAAACGGTCACCTTTAAAAACGATATGGTTATAAGTGATTTTGGGTGTTCCAAAGTCAAGGATCCTGGTTGCATCTTTTACTTCAGGAAAATCTTTTTTCATCGTTTGTGCAACAGGCGGCATACTGACACTCTCGTTGATTTTGCCGCCATTAAGATTTGCATGGAAAACAACTCTTACGATATTGTCGGCATTTTTATTAAAGTGATCGTAGCTTAGTTCGTCCTGCACATACATCATGATTACAAAAGACACAGCAAGGCCAATCGATAAGCCGAAAATATTGATGAAAGAAAAAATTTTATTCTTCATGAAATTGCGGTAAGCGATTTTGAAATAATTTATAAGCATACAGACCGATTTAGGGTTTATGATTTAATGATTTTTAATTTAATTCATCGGGACTCTTTTTTTTCAACTGGTTTTTAATCAGCAACCAAACAATTCTTGCGTTTTTTCATTTTCCAATTTTCCCATTATTCACTTCTCAAACTTTTCACCGGATTCGCTATCGCTGCTTTTATTGCCTGGAAACTAATGGTTGCAAGTGCAATAACAATAGCAATAAGTCCGCTTGCAAGAAAGATCACCCAGCTTACATGAATACGATAAGCATAATCCTCTAACCATTGATGCATAAAATACCAGGCAATGGGTGTAGCAATCGCAAAAGCAATCGCAATAAGCAGGATAAATTCTTTTGAAAACAAATACACGATATTACCGGCAGAAGCACCAAGTACTTTCCGAATGCCGACTTCTTTTATCCGCTGCACCGCCATGAATGACACTAAACCGTACAAGCCAAGACAGCTAAGGAATATTGCAATGGCTGCAAAAATTTTATACAACTGCGATAGCTGCATTTCCTGTTTGTAAAAACCGGCAATTTTATCATCTAAGAACCTGTACTCGTAAACATAATTGGGAAATGTTTGCTCCCAGATTCTTTTGATTGATTGCATACTGGAAGCAATGTTTGCGGTCGCTATTTTTATGGAAGCCTGGCGATACATCGTGCTGTTTGTAGCCATAAGTAAAGGTGAAACACTCTGGCGTAAAGATCTGTCATTAAAATCTTTTAATACGCCAACAACCGGGCATTTTATAAGTCCACCCATTATGCTTATTTCTTTCCCAAGTATGTCTTCCGGTTTTTTTAGTCCTAAACTTTTCACGAATGATTCATTCACCAAAAATTCTCTTGTGTAACCAGAAGGCTGCAAATTTCTTCCCGCTACCAGTTGTAATTTGTAAGTTGTGACATAATCATTGTCAGCGAATTTTGTTATAGCCTGAAAATGTTCATCCTTTATAGCGTTGTCAAATTTGAAGCTGGTAAACACATTATTGTTATCCTCTATCGGGGAGTTTGAATTGAAACTTACATCCTGTACACCGTTTAATAATAACTGATGTTTTAAGTAGTGCGTCAGCTTTACGCCGGTACTGTCAGGGCGAAAAGGAACGTTTACAATGGCATTTTTATCGAAACCTAAAGGCTGATTCATAAAATAATTCATCTGCTTTACAATGATGAATGTTCCGATGATGAGTGCCTGGGCAATGATGAATTGAAACACCACCAATCCTCGTCTTAATGAAATGCCTTTTGCAGCATTTACTGCGACTTTACTCTTTAAAGCATTAACAGGATTGAAACGTGATAAAACAATCGAAGGATAAAACCCTGCGAGTGCGGTTACAACAATCGTTACAATTAAAAGAAATAAGATAATTAAAGGATTATTGAATATACCAAGTGAAAGGGAAAGCTCCAGCAACTGATTTACGTAAGGCAATGCCAGCATTGTAATAACTGCCGCAAGTATGACAGCAATTGTAACGATCAAAAATGTTTCAACGATGAATTGAATCTGCAATTGGGACGTACTACTTCCCAAAACTTTTCTTACGCCAACTTCCTTTGCACGATTCACCGCTTGTGCAGTAGAAAGATTGATAAAGTTTACACAGGCGATTAACAGGATGAATGCGGCGATGAGCCACAAAACATTAATCAACTCGTGACTGATTGTTTTGTTACTAAAATTGCCTGCTTCTGCATCATAATGCGCTGCATTTAATGGTTGTATAATATAACTGTCCTTATTGTCAGCGGGCGACATTTTGCTTGTGTATGTCGCTAATTGTTCATTAAAATTATCAACAGAAATACCCGGAGGCAACAGAACGTAACAACCAAAATCACGTGCTGTTGCATTCCAATCGGGCTGCTGGAATCCGTAATTTTTATCTCCGGTAAAATCTGTTCCATAAGCAACAACGAATTTTAGTTGGAAATCAGTATTTGGTGGTATGGTTGCCAGGATGCCGGAAACTTTTAGCGCCATTGCAGGAAACTGAAATAACCCGGCACCGATGCTATAATAACCTGTTATTTTAATGGTTTTGCCCATTGCTGATTTCCAGTCACCAAAATAGGTTTCGGCAATCTCTTTTGTGAGTAAGACATTATTCGGTTCTTTTAATGATTCATACGAACCGGCAAGCAAAGGGAAATTGAACATTTTAAAGAATGAAGGGGAAGTATAAAATACACCGCTCTGTTCTTTAAAATTTTTTACAGGAGTTCCGTTATTATCCAGTACCTGTAACTCATCATTGTGACTTGCATAAACCGGTGCAATTTGTTGCAATTGTGGAAATTCTGTTTTCAATCCTTCCGGTATTAGAAAAGGAACGTTTTTCGCGTAAGTAATATTCCCGGCATCTGCATGATGAGTTTCGGTCAATACGCGATAGATGCGGTCTTTCTTTGAATGAAAATTATCGAAGCTTGTTTGAAATTGTATGATGATGAAGATGATCATACAAACCGCAATACCGACAGCTAAGCCCGCGATGTTGATAACGGTGTAATTCCTTTTACGGCTTAGGCTTCTGAACGCGGTTTTGAAATAATTTTTAAACATAGAAGATCATTTCTGATGTTTGATTTATTTGATTTCTGATTTACCAAAATTTTTCAGTAAACCAACAAATAATTTGAATTTTCATTTTCAAATTACTTTCGTCTATTCATACCTGTTACATAAGTATTTCATTTTTACATTTTTCAAATTCATTCTCATTCCGTTCTCAAACTCTTTACAGGATTGGCTATCGCTGCTTTTATTGCCTGAAAACTAACGGTTGCCAACGCAATCATTACCACCACGATAGCTGCAATTGAAAACATCCACCAGCTTAATGAAATCCGGTAAGGATAATTTTCCAGCCACTTCCCGGCAACAAGCCAGGCAGCCGGTATTGCCAGAAGCATTGACAGGATCACCAGCTTTAAAAAATCGGTTGACAATGTTGTGATGATGCTACCTACAGATGCCCCTA
>Ga0207652_10000698_pt1 | contig 32540 bp, 27 predicted proteins | sample KBSC63BmetaG_FD_184334 | JGI IMG/M metagenome (GOLD analysis project Ga0207652, IMG submission 184334) | Corn rhizosphere microbial communities from Kellogg Biological Station, Michigan, USA - KBS C6-3B metaG (SPAdes) (version 2) | ecosystem: Host-associated > Plants > Roots > Rhizosphere ...
GCTGCGCCTCACCAGGCAGGCTCGTGAGCAGCGCGCCGCCCGCGGCTACCGCCGCACCGGTGATCAGCGTGCGCCGGGAGATCGGCTTTTCAGTCATGAGCGCTTTGAAATGCTCAATACCTGCGGAACACGGAGACTGGTGGCGGCACGATCGCCCCGGCGGGATTGTACGTTCGCGGGATGAGGCGTGGCGGACGGTAGGCTTTGTGCCCCTTCGTGTCGTACGGAACGTCCGCCGGCGCGCCGCCCGCGGGCCAGTCGCTTGCCTTACCGGGCGAATCGGGCCGCGGCATCGACGTGATGTACGCGGCGATGTCGAAGGCTTGCTGATTGGTGAGCGTGCCTGGGCGGTCGAACGGCATGTTGTGCTTGATGAACGACGCGGCGCGTTCCTGTCGCGCCATCGAGGCGCCGATGCTGAACGACCTCGGACCCCAGAGTGCCGGGAATGCAGGCGCCATGCCCGCGCCGTCGGGTCCGTGACAGCGTGCGCAGTTATCCGTGAACAGCTTTCGCCCGCGAGAGGAGTCGCCGAGCAGCTGCGGCATCTTCGCGAGGCCCTCGTTGTGGATGTGCTCGCCGTTCGGGACACCCTTCGAGATGAACGCGAGATACGCCACGATGTCCTGCATCTCTCGGCTGTCGGCGGGGAGCTTGGAGCCGGCGAGACTGCGCGTGAAGCAGTAGTTCACGCGATCCTCGATCGTCACCACGGCGCCGCTGCGATCGAGATACTTCGGAAAGCGGGCGAACACGCCGGCGAGCGGCGCCGCGTTGCCTCGGCGCCCTTCGTCGAGGTGACAGCTCACACAGTTCAGATTTCCGCCGACGTATGCCCTGAGACTGTCGCGAGTCTGCGTGACGAGCGCGAGACCGCGGTAGATCGATGCCTCGAGCGGATCATCCGGCGTGCTATCGACGACCGGCGGCTTCCATGTGTCAGCGCTCCAGGCGCGGCCGCCGCGTGATGCGACGGCCGGAGCGGCGGAGTCGGCGCGAGTCGAAACATCTTGGATCGTACAGGCGCTGAGCGCGACGGCGCCCAGCGCGAATCGAACGAGTGATCGTTGGCGTGCGATCACTCTATTCGACTCGCTCGAGCGCGTCGGCAACAGTTTCGAACATGCGATCGATCTGCGGCTTCTCGACGATGAGCGGCGGCGACAGCGCGATCGTATCGGCGGTGGAGCGCACCATCACGCCCAGCTCGAAGCACTTGACGAAAGTCTCAAAGCCGCGCGCGCCGACGGCGCCCGGGCGAGCTTCGAGCTCGATCCCCGCGACGATGCCGATATTGCGACAGTCGATGACATTCCGGCGACCGCGCAGCGAGTGGACAGCGTCGGCCCAGTACGACTCGAGCGACGCGGCGCGCTCGAAGAGGCGCTCCGACCGATAGATCTCGAGCGTCGCGAGGCCCGCGGCCGCGGCGAGCGGGTGTCCGGAATACGTGTAGCCATGGAAGAACTCGATGCCCGACGCCGACGCGTTGATGACTGCGTCGTAGATCTCGCGGCGCAGACACACCGCGCCCATCGGGACGGCGGCGTTCGTGAGTCCCTTCGCGAGCGTCATCATGTCCGGCGTGACACCAAACTTTTCGGCCGCGAACGAGGCGCCGAGTCGGCCGAAGCCGGTGATGACTTCGTCGAAAATGAGCAGGATGCCGTGCTTGTCGCAGATCGCGCGCAGACGATCGAGATAGCCCTTGGGCGGAACGAGAACGCCGGTCGATCCCGCAACGGGTTCGACGATCACCGCGGCGATCGTGTCGCCATGTTTTGCCACGAGCTCTTCGAGCGCATCCGCGAACTCGGCGCCGTGCGCCGGTTGGCCGCGCGAGAAGGCATTCTTCGCGAGATCGTGCGTCGCTGGCAGATGATCGACGAGCGGAAGCGTCTGCGCCGAAAACTGTTTCGTGTTCGTGGCGATGCCGCCGACCGACATGCCGCCGAATCCAACACCGTGATAGCCGCGCGCCCGGCCGATGAGACGCGTGCGCTGTGGCTGACCCTTCGCCTGCCAGTACGCGAGCGCGATCTTGAGCGCGGTGTCGACAGCTTCGGAGCCCGAGTTGCCGAAGAACACGTGATCGATGCCTGCCGGAAGCATCTGCGACAGATGCTGTGCGAGCTCGAACGCGAGTGGATGACCCATCTGGAACGGCGGGGCGTAATCCATGACGCCGGCCTGCTCGCGGATCGCGGCGGTGATCTCATCACGGCAGTGACCGGCGTTCACGCACCAAAGACCGGCCGTGCCGTCGAGGACCTGCCGACCGGCGGCGTCCGTGTAATACATGTCTTTGGCGGCGACGAGCAGCCGAGGCGCGCGCTTGTAGGCGCGATTCGCCGTGAACGGCATCCACAGCTCTTCAAGCGAAGGGATCGCCGAAGCTTCGGGGGCGGGCGGGGCGTTGAGTGTCTCGGTGGCCATAGGACAGTACCGGTAAAACGAAAGCGCGGATGTCTGGCGGCCAATTGGACGACTCCATCCGCGCGCATGAGCCGCTACGTTGAAACAATATGTAGGTCAGCCTCGAAATCGGGGAGGAGAGTGCCGTGGAGGACGGGCGGGAAGATCTCGACGAGGTGAAGCGTCGCGTGGAGGAGATCCAGCGACATAAGCGCGGCCGCATTCAATGGCGTATCGGCCGCCACACGGCCGAGCTTGCGATCGGAGCGCTCGAACGTCCGCCGAAGGCGCCGCGCAGCAGCAAACATCGCCGGCGAAAACGAACGAAACGACTTCTTTGAGGTCCCAGGACGGTAGGATGATAGGTCTGAGTTACGGCGCCATCGTCCAACCGCCTGCCGTGCTCCAGGCGGACTGTGAACGTTTAGATACGGGCAACTAACGGAGAACGGCAACGGACACTAACGGTCGGGCTTTATTTGGAAAAACAAAAGCAGTTCCGTTAGTGCCCGTTCACTCAGTTCAATGTCCGTATCTAGTCGTTGATGCGTCGAGGCGCTCACCAGCTAGACGCGGCGAACCTTCCACGTCCCGCGGCGAAACAGCGTCGCACCGCTGATTGCATACGTCGAGAAGGCGATCGCCAGCGCGATGTAAACGCCGGTCGGACCCCAGCCGAGCACCTTCGCCAACACGAACGCGAGCGGAATCTCCCAACACCAGAACACCACGAAGTTGAGCAACGTCGGCGTGCGTGTATCACCCGCACCGTTGAACGACTGCCCGACTACCATCCCGACTCCGTAGAACGGGAATCCACACGCCACGATCCGCAGGCAGTTCGTCGCGTACGGAACGATCGCCGGATCGTTCGTGAACAGCTGAGCGATCCACGGCGCGAAGATCGCGAGCGTGACACCGATCGCGGTCAGCACGCCTGCGTTGTACTTCACCGCCACCTTCACCGCGTGCTCCGCGCGTTCGGGCTTTTTCGCGCCGAGTGCCTGACCCACCATCGTCGCCGCGGCGTTCGCTACACCGAGTGCGGGCAACAACGCGAAGATCACCACGCGGATGCCGATCGTGTACCCAGCGAGAACGTTGCTGCCGAAGCTCGAGAGAACGCGAATGATCGGAATCCAGCTGCACATGCCGATGAGCATCTGCAGCGCGGCCGACCAGCCGAGTTGGAGAAGACGGCCAATGAGCTTCGGGTCGAAATGAAAATGCCGGCCGTGGATGTCGACCCGTGAACCGGGTTTGAGCAACCGGCTCAGCGCGAACAGTGCACCCGTGCCCCGCCCGATCGTCGTCGCGACGGCCGCGCCGGTGACGCCGAGCTTCGGGAAGGGTCCCAAGCCGAAGATCAAACACGGACCGAGCACGATGTTGATCGCGTTCGCCAACCACAGCACTCGCATCGCGATTGCCGCGTCGCCAGCGCCGCGGAAGATCGCGTTGATCAAAAAGAGCATCACGACGACGACGTTGCCGCCCAGCATGACGCGCGCGTAGGTCGAACCCGCGCCAATGACGTCGGGCGCCGCGCCCATTGCGCCGAGCAATTTCGGCGCGAGCGCGCCGCCGGCGAGGCCGAGCACGAGCGCGACACCGAGGCCGAGCAGAATGCCCTGCGCCGCGGAATGCGCCGCGCCGTCGCGGTCGCGTTCGCCGGTGCGTCGCGCGACCACTGCTGCGACCGAAACGGCCAAGCCCATCGCAATCGCGTAGATGAGCGTGAGCCACGACTCGGTGAGACCTACCGTCGCGACAGCCGATGCGCCGAGCTTGGACACGAAGAACACGTCGCACACGGCGAACACGCTCTCCATGACCATCTCGAGCACCATCGGCACGGCGAGGATGAAGATTGCGCGCGATACGGAACCCTGCGTGTAATCGCGATGCGAGCCGCGCAGTGCTTCGCGGACCGCGTGCCAGATGCCTTCGCGGTCGGGCGCGTGCGCATCGCCGACCGCAACGAGCGGTGTGTCAGTAGACGCTGCTGCCGTCGAATCAGAAATCGAACTCACGAGAGACCTCGTCTATGGAAGCTCCGCGGCGTGGCGGCGAACGCGTTGGAGAAGAAATCGAAAGGGCGGCGCCGATCGCGGCGCCGCCCTCGAAATACGCTCGAGCTTGTTTGCGCGATCAGAACCTGTGGACCGAATCGGTCACGACGACGTCGAGCTGCGTGTCGCACATGGCGACGGCGGAGCTTCGCGTGCTCGTGACGGTTGAGGTGGCCTTCACAGTTCTGACCTCCGAGAGAGAATCCCCGCTGAACGGGGAGCGAGCAGTCTATGTACGACAGGCCGGCCGCGCAAGTCTCGCCCGGGCGAAAGGAGTCGTTCGAGAGAAGAGGACAGGGTGCGGAGACAGTGAAGAGAGCGGAGGCGAGCGTGCGGACGAACCCCGCACTCGTTCCCTAGACTCCTCACCGCCTCCGCACTCCGTCCTCTTCTCGCCCTATGGCGTCACCTTCGATGTAATCGGATCGCCGTTCAGATCGAGATAGACGATTGGCGCGATCTTCGTCGCCGCGAGCGGCCCTTCGATCTTCGACCTGTCGCCCACGATCACGATCGCGAGGTGCTGCGGATCGATGTACTTGTTCGCCACTCGAAGGACGTCGTCCTTCGTGACCGCGTTCACGCGTGTGACGAAACGCTGGTAATAGTCCTCTGGCAGATCCTGCGTGTAGATCTCCGAGATCGAGTTGCTCACGCTGCCTACTGACGCAAACCGAGCCGGCAAGCTCTGGATGAGCGCATTCTTTGCCGATTGCATCTCGTCGTCGGTGATCGGCCGTTCGCCGCGGATGCCGCGCAGCTCCTTCATGAACTCGATCAACGCGCTGTCGCTCTTCGCCGTGACGATGTCGCCGCCGGCGCGGAATGCCCCGGGGCCTCGGCCATACGCAAAGCGCGATGCCACGCCGTAACTGTAGCCCTTCTGCTCGCGGATGTTCGCGTTGAGACGCGACTGGAACTGCTCGCCGAAGAAGCTGTTGAGCACGCGCAAGGCGTAGTAGTCAGGCGTGCTGCGCGGCGGACCGACTTCGCCGATTGCAAACGTCGACTGCGCGGCGCCCGGCTTGTCGACGAGATAGATCGTCGTCGACTTTGGCGCAGGCGGCGTCGGATAATCGAACGACGGCTTGCTGCCGCCCGCCGGCCACGCGGCGAGCGATTTGTCGAGCATTCGCTTGGCGTCGGCCGGTGCGATGTCGCCAACGACCGTGATCTCCGCTCGACCAGGCTTGAAGTAGTCGTCGTGGAATTTCACCAGATCCGTACGCGTGATCGCCTTCGCGCTCGCTTCGGTCATCGAGCGGCCGTACGGCCCTCCACTCGTGTACAGCAACTTCGGGAACACGACGCTCGCGATCGACGTCGTGCGATCCTTGGCCTGCTGCAGGTTGATCAACGTGCGTCCGCGCAGCCGCTCGAGCGCCGAATCCGGAAATGATGGATGCAGGAGGACGTCCTGCAGAATGCCCAGCATCGGCTCGAGTTTGTCTTTCATGACGAACACGCTGATCGTGCCGCTCTCGGAACCGATGGACACGTTGACGTCCGACCCGAGCTGCTGCATTGCCGCCGCCAGCTGATCGCCCGTGCGCGATGTCGTGCCTTCGAGCATCATGTTCGAGACGAACGAGGCGAGGCCTGCCTTGTTGGCCGGCTCGAAGTTCGCCGCGCCGCCGATGAAGTTGATGCTCACGTACACGAGCGGCAGGTTGCGGCGCTCGGACACGACGAGCTTCGCGCCATCCGTGAGCGCCAGCTTCGACCACGTTGGAACGTGAAGCTCCGGCGTCTTGCCGGCCGTTGGAATCGCCGAGCGATCGAGCGCGACGGGCTTTGTGGCTTGCGCGTGCACCGCCGGCACGACGGCCAACATGGCGAGCGCGCCAGTCAGAACCTGCGCGCGAAGATGATGACGAATCATTTGCCCTCCACAATGCTCGTCTTGGAACCAAAAGGCGTCTGAGAGACAATGGTGCTCGCGCTCGGCTTCGAGGCCTGATCGCGTTTGCCGGTCGGCACGATGCTCAACACCACGCGACCGGTGCCGAGGTATTTGTTCGCGACGCGTTTGACGTCCGCCGCAGTGACCGCTTGATACTTCTGATAATCGACCGCGAATGCGCGATTCGGATCGCCATGAAACGCCTGCCCGACCGCGAGGCGCTGCGCCTTGCCGAGGTTCGACTCGAGACCCGAGAGGAACTGGAGCTGAAGCGTCGCCTTGGAACGGCTGATCTCGTCGTCGGTCGGCCCGTCGCGCTTGAGTTTCGCGACCAGCGAGTCGACGTCGCCCTCGAGCTCCGTGAGCGTATGCGGCGCGCGCGGCGTGATGACGATGTTGAACTCGCCGGCATTCTCGTTCGAGTCCTGGTAGCTGAACAGGTTGGCCGCGGATTGCTTGTCGTAGACCAGAGCTTTCGTGAGGCGCGAGATGCGTGAGCTCGTCAGCACGTCGGACAGGACGTCCAGCGCGTACTGATCGTTGCTGTCTTCACCAACGGTCGGCCACACGAGATACAAACGCGGCACCTGCACACGGTCCTCGTAGACCAGGCGCTTCTCAGCGGCGAGGTGCGTGGCGGCGATGGTGGGCCGCACGATCGCGTTGCCGCGAGGAATGCCGCCGAAATACTTCGTGATCCAGGCCTTCGTCTGCGCCGGATCGAAGTCGCCGGTGATGGCGAGCGTCGCGTTGTTCGGCGCGTAATACAAACGGAAGAACGCCTTGACGTCTTCGACCGACGCCGCGGACAGATCCGTCATGCTGCCGATCACCGGCCACGAATACGGGTTCGTCTTCGGGTACGCGGCCGACTTGATGATCTCGTCGGACCGGCCATACGGCTGGTTGTCGACGCTCTGCCGGCGTTCGTTCTTCACGATGTCGCGCTGCGCGTTGTACTTCGCAGTGTCGAGCGCGTCGAGCAGCCAACCCATTCGATCGGACTCGAGCCACAGCGCGTGCTCGAGATAGTTGGACGGAATCGTCTCGTAATACTGGGTAAAGTCGTTGGTGGTGTTGCCGTTGTTTCCGCCGCCAACGCCTTCCGTGTATTTGTCGTGAAGCCCGTACGGGACGTGACCGGAGCCCGTGAACATCACGTGCTCGAAGAGATGCGCGAATCCGGTGCGGCCGGGCTGCTCGTTCTTCGACCCGACGTGATACAGGACCTCGACGGCGACGGTTGGCGTCGAGTGATCCTGTGCGAGAATCACAGTCAAGCCATTCGGAAGCGTGAGCCGCTCGAACGGAATCGTGATCGCCGCGCTGCCGTTTTGCGCGCTCTGCGTGGCGACGGCGGCCTGAGCGCCCGCACGGAGCGGGATGACGACCGCAACGAGGGCCGCCGCGGCCAATTGAGAGATGGGTCGCTTCATAGGAGTCGTGAAAAGGGGAGCATATCTAGAGATGTACACCGGAAGCCTGGAAGCGCACCGGGATGAGCGGGAACGCTCGTACATTTCATCCGATGCGCCTGAGGCGACTTGAGCTGTGGTGGCGGCGACTCTGGATCCGGCTCCTCGTTCGGATGATGCGCCGACCCACAAACGACAAACCGAGCTGGACTACGCAGCCGATGCGGGTCCTGTTCCTGCGCCATGACCGCGTGGGCGATATGATCGTGTCCACCGGCATCATGCGCGGCATCGCGCGGTCGCACGATACGATCGCGCTCGACGTTCTCGCGTCGCCGTCCAATGCTGTCATACTCGACGGCGCCGACTATGTTCGCGACGTCGTCGTCTTCGACAAGCGTCGCCTCGCGAGCTACTTGCCTACCGCGCTGCGACTCAGGCGCGCACGGTACGACGCCGTCATCGACTGCATGGTGACCGCGCCGTCAGTCACGACGCTTCTGCTCATTCTCGCCAGCGGCGCGCGCTACCGAATTGGAATCTCCGGGCGAGGCAACGATGCCGCGTTCAACGTGTCGGTTCCTGGGCAGATGGAGCGCGACGTTCACATGGTCGATCGACTCGCCGCGCTTGCGCGAGCGTTCGACGTCGAGCTGAGCGATTCCGCGCGCGAGCCAGTGCTGTCGACGTCGGCTGCTGAACGCGAGCGAGCTGAACGCCAATGGCAGGGGCCGTCGGGCGCGCCACGGGTGTTGATCAACGTGTCGGCGGGAACGTCGGAGCGGCAGTGGCCGGACGACTGCTACGGCGCCGTGATTCGGCACATTCGCGACCGGCGCTCGCGAGCGATCGTCCGCGTCATTGCGTCGCCCGGTGACGGTGAGCGCGCGGACGCGATTGCGCGTGCGGGTGGTGGGTCCTTCGTTCCCACGCCACACCTTCGGGATGCGATCGCGCTGGTTGCGACGGCGGATTTCGTATTCACGCCTGACACCAGCATCGCGCACGCAGCATCGGCGCTGAAACGACCGGCGGTGGCGATCTACGCGCGCGGCAAGAAGTCGGACTGGGCTTTATACGGCACGCGAGGGCGTAGCATCGAGCACACCGAACCGGATCTCAAGAGTTTGCCGATGGAGCCGGTTTTGGAAGCGGTTGATCAGGTGCTGGCGGAGATACCGGCGACGGGCGAGGGATTGCCGGCGGACTGCCGGGGACGGGCGACGGACTGCCGGGGACGGGCGACGGGCGACGGGCGACGGGCGACGGACGCGTAACTACGGACCTCTGACGATGGACGCATAACTACGGACCTCTGACGATGGACGCGTAACTACGGACCTCTATCGATTGACGAGGCTCTCAACCAGTCCGTCGAGCGCGCTTGCAGTCGGGACACTTCCTTGAGCAAGACGCGGTGAACCGCCGCCGCGGCCGCCAGCGGCGGCGAGCTTCTCCTTGAGCCAGCGACCCGAGTCGACGCCCGAATCTTCAGATGACGCGACCAGGACTGACGGCGGACTCACAACGGTTCCCACCACAACGACTCTCGGAAGAGAGAAGGCGGCCTGCGCGAGCGCGCGGACGTCGTCCATTGCCGCGGCATTCCGCACGACGATCGTGCGTACGCCGTCCGCGGTCGGCGTCGCGGCGTCGTAGAGCTCACGCGCTCGATATGTCGCGAGATCCTTCTCGAGCTTCTTTCGCGTCGAGTCGGCGTCCTTCAACCGATCGGCTTGCGCCGCGACCAGCGAAGAAGCGTCCTCGAGGGATGCCGAGAGCGAGCCCGCGATTTTCGTGAGCGCCTCGAAGTCGCGGCGAGCACGACGAATTGCGCGGGTGCCGCAAACGAATTCCACACGCGTGCCCTTCCGAATCCTTTCCGTGCCTCGGACGAGCACCGCGCCGATCTCGGCGGTAGAACGTACGTGCGTTCCACCACACGCGCTCCGGTCGACGCCTTCGATCGAGACGATGCGCAATGTGCCTTCGCGCTCTGACGCTTTGCGAAGCCCGGTGGCCGACGCCGCATCCTCGAACGTCACGACGACCGGTCGCGATTCCGCCACGATCTCGTTGGCGCGAGCCTCTGCCGCGAGCAGTTGCTGATACGTCACGAGCTCACTGTCGAGATCGAGCGTCGAGTAATCCGGCCCGAAGTGCACGCTGACGGTGTGCTGACCGAACAGATCCTCGAACACGGCGGACAACAGGTGCTGGCCCGTGTGCTGCTGCATGTGATCGAAGCGGCGCGTCCAATCGATCGACCCGCCGACGGTCGCGTCTTTTGAATCGAGCGGCGCCGCGAGGACGTGCGCGATTCGATCGCCTTCGTCCACGACGTCGACGATTTGAACGCCGCCGAGCGCGCCCAAGTCGTGCGGTTGTCCGCCCGACGTCGGATAGAATGCGGTCGCGTCGAGGTAGACCTGCGTGCCGTCGTCGTTGCGCCCCACGACTGTCGCCGTGAAAGTCGTGCGATACGCGTCGCGATAGTAGAGTCGCTCAGTGCCAGCCGCAGTCATGTCGTTATAAGCCGATGCCGAGATCGAACGTCACCAACCAACGCCGGTCGCGCGAGGTGTTGATGGCTCGCAAAAGGCCGATGCGCGGACCGACGAATACGATCGGCCAGAGAATCACTTCGCCTCCGACGTACGTGAGATTCGGTTTCACCGTCCACGGATCTTCCCACGTGCGCAGCACGGTGCCTGCGAGCGCGTAGCCGGAACCGAACGTGCCGTACCCGTGCTCGACGTACGCGAGCGATGCGCGACCGCCGGCGATTCCAGGCTCGGCGAACAGCGCGACGTTGCGCGAGTGTTCGCGTCCATTCTTCTGCCAATCTTCACCGAGCAGAACGCCGAGCGCGACGGACGCCTTCTGTGGCGTGCCGGCGCGAATGCCGAATGCCGGAACGATATGCGTGCGCGGAAGCGTGTCTTCGACGCGCTGTGCGTGAAGCGGCACCCAAGCCGCGAGCGTCGCGAGCAAAACGCTCAACCGTAGAAGACTGCTGATGATTTGACGTGCCATCCGCGCGTGTGCTTTTAGGCTATCCGCACTTCCGTGGCAGAATCTACGACCGATCACCGAGGCGCGCAGGACACCACGACGTCGCGATCGCGAAAGCGAATGGGTTGATCCGTGATCGGGACGCGAGCCAGATCGATCGGCTGCGTCATTGCGGTCGATACGGGACACCCCGCTGCAGGTGATGCGACGCGCACCGAGATCTCAATGCCGGACGAGTCCCGTTCGGCGCCTTCAATGACGATGTCGTAGCCCGCGTTGGGACGCGAGCCAAGCGCCGCAACGACGACCATCTCGCGACCGAAATCGATCGGCGGCAGCGCGGGCGCGGGCACGAACGGGCGGTTCATGCGATCCCAGAGTTGGCGCCACGCTGTCGAGTCGCGAATGACCGTGCGCAAAGGATCGCCGATGCCGGCGTATGATGAAAATGCCGTCGACCCGTCGCGAAGGCGTGACAGCGAGACCGGCGCCGTGCGGAGGCCATGCTGCGCGGCGGCAATAGCGCTGCGACAAGCCGTCGCCATGAGAATGGCGACGATCAACTGCCGATGGGTCATTCCGCGGGCGCTCGTCCGAACCGGGGCCAGTGCTCGCGAGGAACGCCGCGAACTCCGATGCCCAAGACCACACAGGACACGCCGGCAATGATCGAAAGCACGACGAGCAGATCCCGGCTGGCGGTGATCGCCGTCGTGCGCTTCGCCTCCACGTCGAGCGAGTACCTCAACATGGTGACGGCCTGCCGTGTCTCGATCTTCTTCTCGCCTGATTCGACGGACGCGATGAACGAGCTGCGATCGTTCCATGAGTCGCCCAAACTCTCCAGCACATGCAGCTGCATCGCCGCATAGACGAGGCCCGCGGCGACACAGAACAATACGATGGTTGGCGCGATGAGGAGGAGCTTACGGTCGAGGCGCACTCAAGTAATTAAGCACAGGTGAACTTCCGGCGCGGCGAAGAGGCGCACCGGAAACCCGCTGCAGCCAATTCCATGGCTCACGAGCAGCGTTCGAGGACAGCCCGAGCCGACGTCGTGCTTTCCACGACTGTATCGACGGTTGAGCGGACCGCCGGGTATCAAAATCGGAGCGCCCCACGGGAGCGCGATCTGCCCGCCGTGTGTGTGACCGCACAGCGCCAGATCAAAATGCCGGCGGCCGATCGCCATGAGTCCCTCAGGCGAGTGCATCAGCACGATTCGGCGCTCGGTTGCCTCATCGAGCGCCAAGTCGCCACGAGGGAGTCCGAGCGTCGAATCGTCCAAGCCGCAGATCGCGAGATCGCCGAAGGGCGCGTCGATCGTCACGTGCTTGTTCGAAATCATCTGCACACCGGCACGCTCGAGGCTGGCGACGATCCGAGCCTGTCCCGCATGGATGTCATGATTGCCCAGCACGGCGAACTTGCCGAGGCGCGCGGGAATCGCGTCGATCAGCGGACTCACGCGACGAATGTCGCCGGACCGGACCGTGACGAAGTCACCGCCGAGCAGCAGCACGTCGGGCTCGAGTTCGGCGAGCCTTTCGCAGGCGCGCTCGAGCAGGCGGTCGTCCGTGAAGCCGCCGGCATGGAAATCGGAGGCGAACGCGACGCGCAGCGCTGAGCGACTGGCCGGCCCGCAGCTCGATACGTCGAGCGAAAGTGTGGACGTCCGCAGCCGCCCTTGTAGTCCGAGCGTGTATGCGACCCGCGCCCCCCAATTGGCCGGCCGAAAGAAGGATTCGACGACCGATTCCACGGTGCGCGCGTTTTTCTTGGTCCGGAGGGACCGATCGGCGACAACGGAAATCGAGGCGTTAGGCATCAATTCGCGAGTTGGCGGGTACCCACATGAGTATCGGCCGCCAGCGGCAGGACTTTGCCGCCGGCGTCGAGGGTGACCGCGAATCACGCCTTTTTCAGCGGATGACCTGAATGGTCGACGCCGCGGAGTTCAGCGTGTCGGAGGACAGGCGTACCGTGATGATCGCGGTTCCCGGTATACCCCCGGTGACTACGCCGGTCTGGCTGACGCTGGCGACCGCCGGCACGGTTGAGAACCACTGCAGTTGCGACCTGAGCGTGTCCGGCGCGTTGGTCTGCAGTTGCAGCGATTGCCCGACCAGGATCGTCGCGAACGTCGGGAAGACCACGACGGTCGTTTCCACGGGGAACGCGGCAAGCGCGCCCGCCGAGCCGATGTGCACGATGGTCGGTGTGAGGTCGGTCTCGCACGCGGCGGTGATCGTCGCCGCGGCGAACGCCAGAATGATGAATGGTTGTCGTCGCATAACGCCTCGAGTGGGAAGGAAGCATGCCGCGGACTTCGTGCCACGGACATCTTCGAGGCGTTCAACGTGAACTCGCTAAGAATCGTACATGTCCTATGCAGGCCTCGTGGTGACTCGACAGGTTCATCGAATGGTCACTCACGAAGAAGATACTTCTCAAGCCACCCCAGTCATGCCCGATGCCGACGTCGTGCTCGTCATCGATGACGAGCCACAAATCCGGCGCGCGGTTCGCGACGCGCTTCGGGACGTCACGACACGGGTCGATGAAGCGGCGAACGGCATAGCAGGAGTCGACGCCGCCACGTCTGGGCGTCCGGATCTCGTCGTGCTCGACCTTGGGCTTCCGGACATGGCCGGTGTCGATGTGTGCCGCGAGATTCGCCAGCGGTCCGCGGTGCCGATCATCGTGCTGTCGGCGAGGCATTCCGAGCATGAGAAGGTCGATCTGCTCAATGCCGGCGCCGACGACTACGTCACGAAGCCGTTCAGCGTGCTCGAGCTTGCCGCGCGAGCCAAGGCGCAGATTCGTCGCGCAAAGACGCTCGCGGCGGCCACGGCCAATGCGGCGCCCGTGACGATCGGCGGGCTCGTGATCGACACGATCGCGCGCAAGGTCTCCCGCGATGGCATTCAGTTGCACCTGACCCCGATCGAGTGGCAGATTTTGGCAACACTCCTCGGGGCTGCGGGACGAACGCTGACGCACCAGCAGATTTTCGACGCGGTGTGGGGGCGGCAGTTCGGAAGTCCGCAGCAATACCTACGCGTGCACATCACGAATCTTCGGCGCAAGATCGAAGTCGATCCCGCGTCCCCGCAACTCATCATCACGGAGCCTGGCGTCGGGTATCGAGCCGAATTGGCTCGCTGAGCATGGCCAAGCGCCGCGATCTCGTTCCATGGGTCGTGTGGATCGCGATGATGGTGGTGGTGACGGTCGTGCTCGTGCAGGTGCGCGAGACGATCGATCAGGTCCACGTGATTCTCGTGTACCTGCTGGTAGTCCTGGGCGCGAGCACGTCGGGCGGGCGTTTGCTCGCATTTCCGCTCGCGTGCGTCGGCTTTCTGCTGATCGACTACTACTTTCAGCCGCCCTACAACAGCATCGGTTTCAACAAGTCGCTCGACTTCGTCGCGCTCGCGTCGTTCTTCGTCACGGCCATCGTGGCGACGGACCTGTTGGTTCGCGCGCAGACACAGGCGGCGAAAGCCGAGCAGCGTGCGGTCGAGATTGCTTCCCTTGCCAGGCTCGGCTCCGAGACATTGAGCGCGGGCCGCGCCGAGGATGCGTTGGCGCGGATCGCCGAGGTCATCAAGTCGACGCTCAAGGTCACGGACTGTTCGATCACGGCGTGGGATCCCGCCGAGGGATTCACGGCGTCCACACGCGGACCAGTTTCGCGGCCTGAAGCAGAAGGCGAGGCGCTGCTGCGGCGGGCACTCGAAGCCCCGCCCGGTGTCGCGTGGGTGCGCTTCTCGGGGGAGATCGTTCGTCGCTCGGCCGTCGATGTGCAAGGCCCCGCGGCGAGCGACATGGTTCAGAGGATTCTCATACCGCTGATGGTCCAGGCGCGTCCGGTGGGACTGCTGACCGTGACGAACGAGGAAGCCGTCGCTCTGGACGCGTCGCAGCGCCGGTTTCTCGACGCGATCGCGTATTACGCCGCGCTCGCCGCCGATCGTGTGCGGCTCGTCGCGGAGGCGGAGCACGCCGAAGCGCTGCGTGAGGCGGATCGGCTGAAGGACATCGTGCTGGCCTCGGTGTCGCACGATCTGCGCACGCCACTGACGACCATCAAAGCGCTCGCGCAGAGCGCGGCGCTGCAAGGGAATGATTCCGCGGCCGCGATCGAAGAGCAGGCGGATCGATTGACGCGACTCGTGAGCGATCTGCTGGATTTGTCACGGCTCAAGGGCGGCGGCTTCGCGGCGGCGAATCCGGAGCTCAACACGGCCGACGACCTGATCGGCGCCGCGGTGCGGCAGACGCGCGGCTTGTTCGGCGATCGCCAGTTGCGCACGATCATCGATCTCTCATCGCCAGCGCTCGTGGGGCAGTTCGATTTTTCGCAATCGCTGCGCGTCCTTGCGAATTTGCTCGAGAATGCGGCGCGCTATTCTCCGCCGACGCAACCGATCGAGCTGGCGGCGAAGCGCGAAGGTGCATCGCTCGTGTTCTCCGTATCGGATCGCGGTCCGGGCGTGCGCGATGAAGATCTCGCGCGGATCTTCGAGCCGTTCTTTCGGGCGAAGAACGCCGCGCCCGACGCGGGGCGCGCGGGACTCGGCCTCTCGATCGCGCGCACGCTCGCCGAGTTGCAAGGCGGTTCCGTGACGTATGCGCCGCGTCCCGGCGGTGGAAGCATTTTCTCATTGCTCTTGCCGGCGGCGGAAGTGCGTCTCGAGGCACTCGAGCAAGGCGACGCGATGGCGCATTCGTCAACGATTCGAAGTTCAACGAATCATCGAGACGACGCGTAGTACGGTTGGGACTTCTCCGGTCTCATGCACGGAAGCGCAGATGCATGAATATCTTAGTCCCATCTTTGTGTGTTCTTTGTCGACGCGCGTGATCACGCTTTATAGCTTCTTCCTCGCGTCATCGAGTGCCCCCCAAACGTCTCTCGGTGGCGTGTCAGACGACAGGAGCTTAGGTGTTCACGCCATGAGGGGTGGGTGGGAAATCATGCGTGACGCCTGACTCCTGTTCGTCGTTTCTACGACAACGGACGCCTCTAGCGAGCGTCCGTTGTTGGTTTTATGGAATCCTCTTTCAGCGAATGTGTCCTGATCGCTCTGAGCTCTCGCCTGCGCAGCTCTCAGCTGGACTCGGCAACAAACGTCGAGATCTCAGACACGGCAGAGACGATGTCATGGCGTTTCTGATATCTCGACGTCGCTGAACGAGTCCAGTCCAGAGCGGCGCAGCTGAGAGCTTCAGAAATCAGCCGACGGATCAATGCGCGACCGCTGGACTTTCACGGAATGCTCGCGTCTTTGACAAGACGAGCACCGTGAGGGCGAACAGCGCGTACGCGCCCGCCCAGTGATAGGGCAGCACACTCCCGATCGTCCACGGCAAGTACACGCCGCCCGCGGGCATCACCGAATGAATGAACCCGAAGAGCGCGAGCCCGGCACATGTGAAAAGTGTGATCGCGGCGGCCATGATCTTTCGGTCGATGAGAAACGCCACCGCGCCGCCCCACAGCATGGCCGTGAGAATGAACCCGTGCGCGAGCAGCACCATCACCGCACAGGTGCTGACGAAGTCGGGATTCGTAAGACCCGTGGCCTTCATCGTTCCGGCCGGATCGATCGCGGCCGCCATCAGCGCACCGCCGTACACCTGGGAGAGAAAGATCTGAACGAGCGACGCAACCGACGGGAACACCGCGAGCGTCACGGCGGCCGCGTGGCGCTTCGGCGTCGCCAAATAGCTCTGCTCCGTGATGTCGAGCGCAACGAACACGAGAATCGGCGCGAGCGCGGGCTTTGGCAGCGCGTCCGCAAGGAACGCGATGTAGCCGAAGATGCCGCCGAGTCCAATGAACACGCCGGTCGCAAGCGTGTAGCCGGCACGCCCGCCCATCGATTTGTACGCCGGATGACCGATGTACGGCGTCGATTGGCTGACGCCACCGCACACACCGGCGATCAGCGTCGCAACGGCCTCGGTGAGGAGAATGTCGCGCGTGCTGTAGTCGTCGCCGGCAATCCGCGCGCTCTCCGTCACGTTGATGCCGCCGATCACGGTGAGGATCGCGAACGGCAGCGCCAGCGGCAGATACTCGCGGACCGCGATCGGGAGGCCTTTCAAAAACCCTAATGACGGCACCGGGAACCCGACCGGAAAACCGCCGCCGGCCGAAGCCACGGGATGCACGAGCAGCCCCATCGAGCCGAGGCCGTAGTACAACGCCGCCCCAACGGCCACGCTGACCAGCACCTCGGGTGCTCCGAACGGCAACCGGATTTTTCCCACCAACGCGTACACGATCACGCCGAGCGCCATCATTCCAACGATCGGCTCGCCGTAGATCTCGCCAAGCTGCAGCGTGCCGAGCAGCGCGATGCCCACACCGCCGATCGAGCCGAGGAGTCCCGCTTCGGGAATTGCACGTCGCACTGCGTCGCCGAAGAACGACATGATGAGCTTGAACACACCCATCATGACCATGCACGCCATACCGACCTGCCACGCGAGCACCGCGGCATCGTTGGCCGGCATCTTCGCTTTCGCGACGACGAACGCGGGGCCGAGCACCGTGAGCGCCATGCCGATCGTCGATGGCGCGTCGAGGCCGAGCGGCATCGCAGTCACGTCGGAGCGTCCGGTGCGGCGCGCGAGACGAACCGCCATGATGCTGTACACGACGTCGCCGAACAACACGCCGAGTGCGGTACCCGGGAACATGCGCGTGTAGACCAGCTGCGCCGGAAATCCGAATCCGGCGACGAGAATGCCGGCGAGCACGGCGAGATTCACGACGTTGTCGAGCATCAAGCCGAAGAAAGCGTTGATGTCGCCTTTCGCCGCCCATCGATACGGCGGTGCGGGCGCGCCGACGCCGGCGGCGTAGCCGCTGGGGCGATCCGTGATGATCATGGGGCACGAAGATAGGATGGCGGACGTCCACCGGCCACCGTAGCTTCTCCGCACCCCGAACACCCCTTCTCACGACATGAGGCGATGATGCGGCATGGTTTGATCTACCACGGCGGCTTCGAGCGTAATTTCCCGGCGCTCAAGCCAGGCGCGGCGACGTTCGTCGGCACGGATGGCACCGAGCACACGCTCCCGGCCATTCCACCAGAAATCGACGGCGTGTGCGTGTGGTACATGGAGAAGGCCGGCAAGAAATTTTCGGCGGTCCGGGTGCAGGCAGGGAAGAACGACATCGTGCTCGAGAACGATTTGGTGCTGCATCCGCCAACGCACATGGGTCACGGCAAACGCTTCGGGCCCGAGCCGACCGTGATCGACGACGGCGCGATGGCGACGCTGCTCGCCGACATCATGGAAAAGAATCCAAAACAGAAAATGCAAATCGCCAACGCGCGCGCGATGTTCTCGGTGACTGGCAAGCCGCGTGCGTAACTAGCGGAGGGTAGAATGGTGCGCCGATTCATTGTCGCCGCGGGTCTCGTCGTATCGCGCGTCATCGGCGCACAAGCGCCGCGTCGCGACCGACGAAAGCGTGTTCGACCGCGCAACGGGCGCTGCATTGGCCTTCGACGTCGTCGGAAGCTCCGTCGCGCGGGCTGGCGGTGTCCAGATCGACGACACGACGCAGAAGTACATCCGTGTAAGACTCCATCGCCCCGTCCCGTCAGACGGCGGCGAGGGCCGCATCGTCATCTACAAGACCTACGAGGACGCCGCGAGCTACTTCACGCGCGGCGATACCATCGTCTTCACGCGGCCGCTCGGCATCAAGCGCAATTCGATTGTGCTGCCCGCCGGGTACGAGCTCGTGTCGAGCAGCTTTCCCTCGCAGGTGCTGCAGGAAGCGGATGGCCGCATTGGCGTCAGCTTCTGGAACAGCACACCATCGGAGGCGGCTGTGACACTGCGCGCGCGCCGCGCGCGTGTCGCCTCGGGGAAATCGGCGGCCGCCGGCGCTCGACTCGATGAGCGCGCGCACCAGAACCGCGAGATCGTCTACTTCCTACAGCAACCCGAAACGCACGCCTTCGATCTGTATCACGACTATACGGAATCGCGTGTGGGAACGAGCACGTACATCAACGAGGTGCGTGTCGGAAGCACCGTCGCGAATCCGCGCGCGCGAAACCTCGACACGGGCGAGGATCTCGAGTGGGAGATCGTGAAGGGAAACGCGATCACCGCCGCGAAGCTCGCTGTCCAAAACGTGACGCCACAGAGCGAAGTGGTTGTGTTTCACTTCGCGCCCGTGTTGAACGGCCAATCGATTCGTATCCGGATGTTCGAGACGTATACGGACACCGCGCGATACAAGCTGGTTGGAGACGAGCTGGTTTGGGACCGAAGCTTCGGCCGGCCGGCGAATGCGGTCGTGTTGCCGCAAGGTTGGGTGCTGACGAACTGCTCCATTCCCGCGACCGTGTCGACGCTGGCCGATGGCCGTGTGCGGCTCGATTTCGTCAACCCTCGTCCAGACGAAATCGCGGTGCTACTGACGGCCCGTCGCCGAGCGAAGTAGCTTGGCGCGGACAGTCGACAACGGTCTGGGTCTCATGCCCAAAATCGATCAGCTCTCACCAGCCCCGTCGGTGATGCGCAAACCACGCGACGACGAGATCGACGTCCACGGACTCACCCACATCGGGAAGATTCGCAAGCAGAATCAGGATCATTTTCTGCTCGCGTCGATCCACAAGCGCGTCGACATTCATCGCACGAGTCTTCCGGATCGCGCGCGGCTGCCGTTCGGCGATCAGCGTGTGGCGTTCTTCGCGATGGTGGCCGACGGCGTCGGCGGCGGCGAAGGCGGCGCAGAGGCCAGCGCGACGGCGCTCGAGAATGCGATGCAGTATGTCGTGGGCAGCATGGACTGCTACTATCGCGCGGACGCCGGCGAGGATGACTTCATCAACGCGCTGCAGCGGACGGCGCTCGAATGTCATCACGCGGTGCTCGATCGCGCGCGCAGCCAGCACGTCGAAGGCAAGATGGCGACGACGCTCACGATGTGGATGGCCGTGTGGCCGCGCCGCTATCTGCTGCAGGTCGGCGACTCGCGCTACTATCTCTGGCGCGACGGTGCACTCACGCAGGTCTCGCGTGATCAGACCATTGCCCAGGAGCTGCTCGACAAAGGCGTGTTCACGCGTGCCGACGCGGCGCGATCAGGATTCGCGAATGTGCTTTCGAGCTCGATCGGTGGACAGCAGACGGAGCCGGTCGTGACGCGCCTCGAGGGACGCTGGGATGACGTGAACCTCATCTGCAGCGACGGTTTGACCAAGCACGTCTCCGACGAGCAGATCGCGCAACGTCTGTCGACGATGACGAGCTCGCGCCAGGTCTGCGAGCAGCTGCTGCAGGACGCGCTCGACGGCGGCGGCACCGACAATATCACGATCATCGTCGGACGCGCGATTCCGAAGGATCTTCCCGTCTCGTTGTGAAATTCGCGGAGCGGCGCGACGGATCGTGCGTGTAGTCATCGTTGGCGGAGGCCTCGTTGGGCTGGCGACAGCGTACAAAGTCGCGCTCGCCCAACCTACGCGGCGCGTCGTCGTTCTCGAAAAGGAAGCCGACGTGTGCCGCCATCAGTCGGGGCACAACAGCGGCGTTTTGCACGCGGGCCTGTACTACACGCCGGGCTCCGCGAAGGCGAGGCTGGCCGTTTCCGGCATTCGCGAGATGACCGCGTTCGCGCGCGCGCACGACATCGCGCACGAGATCTGCGGCAAGGTCGTGGTGGCGACGAGCGACGACGAGCTGCCACGTCTGGAGAAGCTGGAGGCGCGCGGGCACGCCAACGGACTCACCGGCCTTCGACGGCTCACTGCGACCGAGCTGCGCGAGATCGAGCCGCACTGCGCCGGCATCGCGGCGCTGCACGTCCCCGAAGAAGGGATCATCGACTATCCGGCTGTCGGCGCGGCGCTGGTTCGTCTCATTCGCGAACGCGACGGTCGTGTCGAGACGGATCGCGAGGTGACGCGACTTCAGCCGCGCGGCAAGGAGTGGATCATCACTGCGGGCGGCGCGGAGGAGACGGCGGACTTCGTGATCACATGCGCCGGCCTTCACAGCGATCGCCTCGCCGCGCTCGGCGGCGAGCGCCGCGACATCCATATCGTGCCATTTCGCGGCGAGTACTACATGCTCGGTCCGCACGCCAGGTCGCTCGTGAGGAATCTCATCTATCCCGTTCCGAATCCGACGTTCCCATTTCTCGGTGTGCACTTCACGCGAATGATCCACGGCGGCATCGAGGCCGGTCCGAATGCGGTGCTGGCGCTCGCGCGGGAAGGGTATCGAAAAGGAATGTTGTCGCCTCGCGATCTCGCGGACTCACTCGCATTCTCGGGTCTGTGGCGTTTCGTCGGCCGGCATTTCAGGACGAGTGTGAGCGAAGTGCACCGCTCCTTCTCGCGTCACGCGTTCGGCGAGACGCTGCGTCGCCTGGTGCCGGAGGTTCGGGATTCGGATCTCGAGCCGGGCGGTTCGGGTGTCCGCGCCATGGCGATGGCGCGCGACGGACGACTGGTCGAAGATTTCGCGTTCGTGCGACGCGAGCGTGCGCTGCACGTCATCAACGCGCCGAGTCCGGCGGCTACGGCGTCGCTCGCAATCGCGGCCGAGATAGTTCAGGCCGCATTCGGCTGACCCGTCGCAACGTCTCATCACGAGATGTCAAGCGCGTCCGCCACCATGGGATGCTCGTCGTTCAGGTACAACTGCCGCCGGCGAAATTGCTGCTTGGTCGCTTTGCTGACGGCGTCGACCTCCTCGACGCGGAGGACGTCCGACTGAATCGCCTTGAGCACGAGGCCTTTCACCTGCGCTTCCGACAACATCGGGACAACGCTCGTCCGCGTCAGGCGATCGACCAGAAACGTCACCGTCAAGAACTTCGACGACTCCTCGAGATCGGCGATGTACTCGATCAGCCGCCGTTGATCTTCGGGCTCGAGATGCTCGATCCGGACGTCACCTTGATAGCCGGGTGCGGCCTGTTCCGACACGGGTACTTCCTCGTCCTCGAGCGGGGCGACCGCCTCGCCGGCGCGTCCCGGAAGAACCGCGAAGTCCATCGAGCCCTCGGTCGAGATCTCGACCAGATTTCGGTCCGCCGCGCGCAGCATCAGCTCCTTGAACGTCACGCCGAAGTCGCGGGCATTGAAGCCGTATCGCGTGAGCAACAACTCGTTCAGCGCGGTGAACGACTGCTTCGTCTTCTGCGCGGCCAGTAGCGGCGGCAGCAGCTGGCGCAGCCGCAGCATCGCCTCTTCGATCGGCCGCGCGTGCTCGACGGGAATGATGCGCTGCGCCTCGAGCGGCTCGACGTCTCGCTCGTAGACCAGCACCTTGTCGGCCGCGGACTCGAGCAACGTGCTGATCGTTGCTCCGACCGCGATGACGACCACGCGATGTCCGTTCAGGCGAATGTAGTTCAACGGATGTACGAGATCGCCATCGCCCGTGACGAGCACGTAGGTGCGGACGTGCGGCAGCTGATTGCACAGTGCCACGGTATCGACGGCCAGCCGCACGTCGGCGCTGTTCTTCATTGGCGAGCCGTCGAGTTGATGACGTCCCTGCGCGTAGACCGGCTCGATTCCGGCGCGGTAGAGATTGGGCGCATCGATCGCCAGTTGCGGCTGCGTCCAATCGGCGTACGCGCGCGCCGCGACGAGGCGTCCGTACTCGCGCGCGGCAGCGATCACCGACGTGATGTTGGGGGCCGCGCGAAAATGCTCGCGCAATCCCCATTTGAGATTTTCCCAATCGATGAGGAGCGCGACGTCGATCTGGCGAGATACGTCGCGGCGCACCTCGTCGGTCAGCGGCGGCACTCCGGCGCGCGCGGCGGTGCCGGCGGCGTTCGCCGGACGGTCGAGCTTTGGTGGCGGATGATTGGTGTCGAGGGTCGTCATAGTCGCCGAAGCCGTTCTGTCGATGGTAGCACGCGATGCGAGGCGCCGCCATCCAGGTGAGCGGCGCAGGCGCGACGGCCTGCAGCAACGGGCGACTCGAGGCTGGACGGTTTAGCGAACCATCAACATCTTTGACCGAGAATGCCTGACCTTCCCCCGGAGAAGCGAGCGCGCGAACAGATCGATGCCCAACTCGCGGCGTCGGGATGGATCGTTCAAGACTACAAGGCCGTCGACCTCTCCGCGGGCCGCGGCGTGGCCCTTCGCGAGGTGCCGCTCAAGACCGGTCCGTGCGACTATCTCCTGGTCGTCGACCGGCTGCCGGTCGGGGTTGTCGAAGCGAAAAAGGCGGGCGCGAAGTTGTCGACGGTCGCCGAGCAATCGGCTCGCTACTCGGTTGGCCTGCCGGATTTTCTCGCCGCTGGAAGAATCGGACCGCTGCCGTTCCTCTATGAATCGACCGGCGTCGAGACCTTTTTTCGCGACTCGCGAGACCCGCATCCGCGTTCCCGGCGTGTGTTCTCGTTCCATCGACCGGAAACGCTGTGCGAGTGGTTTGGCGAGCCCGAAACGCTTCGCGCGCGCCTCGCCGCGATGCCGACGGCGCATCCGCTGGTCACCACCGGAATGCGCGACTGTCAGATCGAAGCGATCACGGGCCTGGAAAAGTCGCTCTCGGAAGACCGGCCGCGCGCCCTCATTCACATGGCGACCGGCGCCGGCAAAACATATACGGCATGCGCGTTCAGCTACCGGCTGATCAAGTACGCTGACGCGAAGCGCATTCTTTTTCTCGTCGACCGGTCCAACCTCGGGAAGCAGGCGCGGGACGAGTTCAATGCGTTCCGGACGCCCAACACAGGGCGGCTCTTCACGGAGCTGTACAACGTCCAGCATCTGACCTCGCCGACCCTCGACGACGTGTCCCGCGTCACGATCTGCACGATTCAGCGGCTCTATTCGATTCTGCGCGGGGAGGAGCTCGCCGAGGGCGCCGACGAACTTTCCGGATCCGAGCTTGCCGCCGCGCTTGGCGGCACGCGGACGCGCGACGTCGTTTACAACCCGACGGTGCCGATCGAGAAGTTCGATTTCATCGTCACCGACGAGTGCCACCGGTCGATCTACAACCTGTGGCGCCAGGTGCTCGAGTACTTCGACGCATACCTCGTCGGACTCACGGCGACGCCGGCGCCGCAGACCATCGCCTATTTCCAGCAGAATCGTGTCGCCGAGTACAATCACGAGCGCGCGGTCGCCGACGGTGTGAACGTCGGCTACGACGTCTATCGCATCAAGACGCGCGTCACCGAGCAGGGCGGCAAGGTCGAGAAGGGCTTTCTCATCGATCACCGGAGCAAGGCGTCGCGTGCCGCGCGGCAGGCTGTCCTCGAGGATGATCTCGACTACACGCCGACGGATCTCGATCGCTCGGTCGTCGTGCCGGACCAGATCCGCACGGTGCTGCGCACCTATCGCGACGCGGTGTTCACGGAGCTGTTTCCCGGCCGCACGCTCGTTCCCAAAACGCTCATCTTCGCGAAGGACGACTCGCACGCCGAGGACATCGTCCACATCTGCCGCGAGGTGTTCGGGAAGGGCAACGACTTTTGCAAGAAGATCACCTACCAGTCGAAGAATCTGACTACTGGCCGCTCGGCGAAGCCGGATGATCTGATCAAGGAGTTCTGCCTCTCGCCGACGCTGCGCATCGCGGTGACGGTCGACATGATCGCGACGGGCACGGACATCAAGCCGCTCGAGGTGCTGTTGTTCCTGCGCGACGTGCGGAGCCGCGTCTACTTCGAGCAGATGAAGGGCCGCGGCACGCGTGTGCTCAGCCCGACCGAGCTGCAGTCGGTCTCGGGTGAGGACGCGCGCTCGAAGACGCGCTTCGTGATCGTCGACGCCGTGGGCGTGTGCGAGAGCGACAAGACGGAGTCGCGTCCGCTCGACCGATTGCCGGGATTGCCGCTCAAGACGCTCCTCACGCGCGTCGTCTTTCCGGGCGGCCGCGACGAAGACACGCTCACGACGCTGGCCGCTCGTCTCGCCCGGCTGGATCGCCAGCTCGACCCGGCGCAGCGAGCGGAGATCGCGGCGGCGTCGCCCGGGAATACGCCAGCTACGCTTGCTGGTGCGCTTTTGCGCGCGTTCGATCCGGATGCCATCGCAGAACGAGCGACGGGCAGGCTGGGCGCCGATGTGGCGGACGTCCCGCCGGACAAGCTCGAGGCGGCGAAGCAGCAGCTCATCGTGGAAGCGTGCGCTCCATTTGATAAACCCGCGCTGCGCGCGGCGCTCGAGACGCTCAAGAAGGAGACGGAGCAGGCGCTCGACATCTACACGCCGGACGAGGTGCTGTCGAGTGGGTTCGACGCGGCGGCGAAAGAGCGGGCCGCAGGTCTGGTCGCCGCATTCCGCGACTATCTTGCGTCACATCAGACCGAGATCGACGCCCTGCAGATTCTGTACAGCCGCCCGTACAACCAGCGCCTCACCGAATCGATGCTCAAGGAGTTGGAGAAGAAGCTGCGCGACAATCACGCGTCGTGGACAGAGGACCGGCTGTGGGATGCGTACGCGGTGACGGTGCCGGCGAAGGTGAAGGGCCGGTCGCAGGCGGGGCGGTTCGCGGATCTCGTGTCGCTCGTACGGTTCGCGCTCGAACAGCAAGCGGTGCTCGCGCCATTCGCGGATTCGGTGGCGGAGCGGTTCGATCAGTGGCTGTGCGAAAAAACGGACGGTGGAACAACGTTTTCGTCCGAGCAAATTGTGTGGCTCGAGCTCATTCGCGATCACATTGCGACGAGTCTGAGCATAGAGCCGGAAGATTTCGAGTATGCGCCGTTCGGCCAGCGTGGCGGGTTGGGGAAGGCGCATCAGTTGTTCGGCGGCGACTTGAGTGTGCTGCTCGATGAATTGAATGCAAGGCTGGCGGCATGAGAGTTCGTCCCTCCCCATGGCCTCGACGCGTCGTGACGGCGGTTCGAGCGGCAGTTCCTCAGTGAATCCCGATGATGTCCGATCTCGAGCGAATCATCGAGAGCAAGCGCGCGCTGCGGCGGCAACTTGCGTCTCTTTCCATCGGCGAGAAGCTTCGCATGCTCGACGTGATGTGTGAGTGCGAGATCGCGATTTGCCGAGCGCAGAGCGCGTCGCATTCTCGCGACAGAGTGAACGAGCACCGCCCCCGGCATCTCGCCGATCGCGGATGAACGGCAGGTCACGAAGAGAGCGCGTCGTAGTGCTCGTAGTACCAATGCTCCAGTTCTTGAATGACCTCTCCCAGTACGGGCCAATCACCGTCCGGGGATTCCTCGATTTGTTCGACCGGGCTGGCCTCGAGAATGTTGAACCGATGCGCATGATGAACTGGACGATGCGGATGTGGGGCGTCGTAGCGCACGACGATCCCACGACCGGGAATACGGGCGTTGTATCTGTACCACGCCGTCTGGATGCGGGTCGACTCGCCGGTTCCATCCACGACTTTCAATACTTTGTCGACGTCGATGAGAATGTCGCCCAGGCACCTTATCTGGCCGCTGATCACGAGATACCCCGCGCCATACACACTCAACTCCAGCTCATCGGCGAGTACAAAGCCGCGCGCCACCGCCTGGGCCATGACGGTGTCGTGCGTAGCGAAGTAGTTGGAGAGCCGGTTTGGACCGTGTCGGTTGTTACCGGACACCAGGGAGTCGGAGCAAGAACAGCCACTCGGCTATTTCGGCCGTTTCGTGGACCTGCCCGCTCCGCAGTCGCTCGATCAACTGATCCGAGGACATCTCGTAGCGGCTTTCGAACGTTCGTATCTTGGTCAGGGCGGCAACCGCCAAGCCGTTCACGGGGCCGCTTGCCTCGGCGGCAAGCCGTTCGACTGCCTTCGCGCGCTCCGCGGCGGTCATGCTCCCCAAGTCCTTCAATCGGACTGCGAGCGCCATGCGACATCACCTCTACTGTTGCTCGGCTACGATGGAATTGTACGTCGCCGATGCCGAGTAAGTTGCAGGCGTCGTGCGAGAAGTCAACAACGCCGATCACGCGTTTAGGACCATTCTATCGCCGGTACGTCACGGCATCTGTTGGGCCGAACCTACATCTCTGTGAGCCGTCTGCTTGCACCAGCCCGGTTGCCCTTTATCACGCCCGGGCATGCGAATGAAGGCGCGGTCCAAAGCACGCCGAGACTCCGAACCTGGATCTCCGCGCGATTCAATAGCCGGCACCATCGCTGAAGCCGGCGACGATGAGGCAGTCGCGCTTGAGCCGCTGCCCCACGGTTGGAGCTGGCGCACGGTCGGCGAGCTTGCGGCGCCCGAACCCAATGCCATCACTGATGGTCCATTCGGGTCCAAGCTCAAGACCGAACACTACACGCCATCCGGCCCACGCGTGATTCGTTTGGCGAACATTGGAGACGGTGAGTTCATCGATGCTCGAGCTCACATCTCGGAAGAACACTTCGCGGCGTTGCAGAAGCATCGCGTCCACGGCGGCGATATCGTGATCGCAGCTCTTGGCGAGACGCTTCCGCGCGCCTGTCTCATTCCGAATGATGTTGGTCCTGCGATCGTCAAGGCGGACTGCATTCGGTTTCGGCCGGCGAAAGGCTACTCGTCGGCGTTCCTGAACTACGCGTTGAATTCGGAGGGAACGCGAAAACGCGTCGCCTCCGTCATCCACGGTGTCGGCCGCCCGCGCTTAAACCTATCCGAAGTCAAGTCCATCGCACTGCCTGTTGCCCGCATCGACGAGCAGCGGCGGATCGTTGCTGAAATCGAGAAGGAGTTCACGCGCCTTGAAGCGGCGCAATCTCTTGTGGAGCGAGGTCGTGCCAACCTGGCGGGATATCGCGATGCGTTACTTGTAGCCGCTTGTAGCGGTGATCTCAGCATCTCCACTTCCGACTGGATCGACAGCAATTTGGGTTCGGTGCTCTTGCGGATCGAGGCGGGCAAGAGTTTTAGATGCGAAGAGCGTCCCCCAATCGGAGACGAGACTGGAGTCGTCAAGGTCAGCGCCGTAACATGGGGTGAGTACAACGATGATGAGTCAAAAACCTGTCTCGACGCTGATCGCATCGAAGCACGCTTCCTCGTTCGAGCTGGAGACTTTCTCTTCAGCCGTGCGAACACGATCGAGTTAGTTGGCGCTTGCGTGATCGCGCGAAACGTTACGCGTCGGGTAATGCTGAGTGACAAGATCCTCCGCTTCCATTTTGTCGAGGGAGTAGATCCCCGATGGGTGCTCTACTGGCTTCGATCGAAATTTGGACGCAAGGAGATCGAACGCCTGTCGACCGGCAACCAAGAATCAATGCGCAATATTGGCCAGGATCGAATTCGGCAAATCGCGATTCGACTTCCGCCGCTCGAAGAACAGAAACGCCTCGTTGCGGAGATTGAGCACCGCTTAAGCGTATCGACCAAGACGTCAGCGGCCGTAACTGGCATCAGGCGACGAGCAGAGGCACTCCGCCAGGCAATCCTCCAAAAGGCCTTCTCCGGCCACCTAGTATGAGCGACGTCACGCCCGGCGGCTCGCTTATGCTCTACCAAACCGAGGACGGCCGCACACGCATCCAATGTCGCTTCGACGACGAAACCCTCTGGCTCTCCCAAGCCCAGATCGCCGAGCTGTACCAAACCACGATCGCGAACATCAACACTCATCTCAAAGCGATCTACGCCGATGGAGAGCTCGACGAAGCCCCAACTATTAAGCCGTACTTAATAGTTCGACCCGAAGGCGCCCGGCACGTCTCGCGGCACGTCCTGCACTACAGCCTCCCCGCCATTCTCGCCGTCGGCTACCGCGTCCGCAGCCACCGCGGCACCCAGTTCCGCCAATGGGCCACCGCCCGCCTCGCCGAATACCTGGTGAAAGGCTTCACCATGGACGACGAGCGCCTGAAGAATCCGCCCGGCAAAGGCCACACGGATTATTTCGACGAACTGCTCGAGCGGATTCGCGACATTCGCTCGTCCGAGCGGCGCTTCTACCAGAAAGTGTTGGACATCTACGCCACGAGCATCGACTACACGCCGGACGCCGAAGTGTCGCACCAGTTCTTCGCGATCGTCCAGAACAAGATGCACTGGGCCGCGCACGGCCACACGGCGGCCGAAGTCATCCACGAGCGCGCCGATGCAACAAAACCGTTCATGGGGCTCGAGACGACGCGGCCGGGGGGCATCATCCGCAAGGAAGACGTCTCGATCGCCAAGAACCTCACCGCCGACGAGCTCCAAACCCTCAATCGCATCGTCACCATCTACATCGACTTCGCCGAGCTCCAAGCGCTCGGCCGCAAGACGATGACGATGCGCGACTGGATCACGAAGCTCGACGAGTTCCTCACGATCTCCGGCCGCGAGCTGCTGAATCACGCCGGCAGCATCTCGGCGGATGACGCGAAAGTCAAAGCCGAGTTGGCGTACGAGGAGTATCGCAAGCTCGTCGACGCCCAGCCGCGCCGCGTCGACGCGGACTTCGAGGCCGCGACGAAAGAGCTGGCGAAGCTCCCCAAGCCAAGCCGCAAAAAGAAGAAGTCATGAGCCCTAGCCAACTCGTTCAGAAGCTCTGGAACTACTGCAACATCCTTCGCGACGACGGCCTGTCGTACGGCGACTACGTCGAGCAGTTGACGTTCCTGCTGTTCCTGAAGATGGCCGACGAGCAGTCGCGGCCGCCGTTCGACAAACCCTCGCCGGTGCCGAAGGGGCTCGATTGGCCGGCGCTTCTCAAAGTCGAGGGCGACGATCTCGAGACGCTCTATCGACACACGCTCACGGAGCTCGGCCGACGCCCGGGGATGCTGCGCACGATCTTCAGCAAGGCACAGAACAAAATTCAAGATCCGGCCAAGCTTCGTCGCCTCATCGTCGACCTGATCGACAAAGAGCAGTGGTCCAGTCTCTCCGTCGACGTGAAGGGCGACGCGTACGAAGGGCTGCTGCAAAAAAACGCTGAGGACGTGAAAGGTGGCGCTGGACAGTACTTCACGCCGCGCCCGCTGATCGCGGCGATGGTGGACTGCATCGCGCCCCGTCCAGGCGAAACAGTCTGCGATCCCGCGTGCGGCACGGGCGGGTTCTTGCTCGCCGCGCACGATTATGTCGCGAAGCACCACCAACTCGACCGCGCGCAGAAGAAGAAGCTCAAGTCCGGCACGCTGTTCGGGATCGAGCTCGTCGACAGCGTGACGCGGCTCTGCGCGATGAACCTATTGCTGCACGGCATCGGGAGCGAGTCGGATTCCGACTTGCCGGTCGTCACCAAGGACGCTCTCGCGGCGAAGCACGGCGAATACAGCATCGTGCTGGCGAATCCGCCATTCGGGAAGAAGAGCAGCGTCACCGTCGTGAACCAAGCCGGCGAGACGTCGCGAGAGTCGCTCGTCATCAATCGCGCCGACTTCTGGGCCACGACGAGCAACAAGCAGCTCAACTTCCTGCAGCACATCGTCTCGATTCTCAAAGTGCACGGGCGCGCGGCCGTGGTGCTGCCGGACAATGTGCTGTTCGAGGGAGGTGCGGGCGAGACGATTCGCCGCGAGCTGCTCAAGCGCGCGGATGTCCACACGCTGCTTCGATTGCCGACGGGCATCTTCTACGCCCAGGGAGTGAAGGCGAACGTCCTGTTCTTCGATCCCAAGCCGGCGCGCGAAGAGCCGTGGACCGAGAAGCTCTGGATCTACGACCTCCGCACCAACATGCACTTCACACTCAAGGAGAACACGCTCCAGCGAAGCGATCTGGATGACTTCGCGACGTGCTTCAATCAGAAGAATCGCGGCGACCGCAAAGAAACGGAGCGCTTCAAGTCGTTCAGATACGAGGAGCTCTCGAAGCGCGACAAGCTGAACCTCGACATCTTCTGGCTCAAGGACGAAGCGCTGGAGGAATCAGCGAATCTTCCGGCGCCGGAGATCATTGCCGCCGAGATCGTCGCGGATCTCGAAGCGGCGCTCGAGCAATTCGCGGCAATCGCGGAGGACCTCAAGGGCGCGGGCTAAAACGGGGCCAGGACGCATGCCCCCGTTCGCGGCTCGCCGATTCTCAATCGATGCCGACGCGCCCCTTCGCCGCATCACGCAGACGCGCGGAATCGAAACCAACGCCGTCCTGGAACACGGTGACGACATCATAAATCGCTGATGGCGTCTCAACCGGATTTCCACGCACGATCATCAAGTCCGCGTTTTTTCCAACGGCCACCGATCCAATTTGGGCGTCGAGGCCAAGAATGCGCGCGCCGTTGAGCGTCATGATCTGCACCGCTTGCTCCGGTTTGAACCCTGCCGCGACGAGCAATTCATAGTTGCGCAGATTGCCGAGCCCCGGCAGAAATCCGGTGCCCCACGGATCGCAACCGGCGCCGAGCAGCCCGCCCGCAGCCACGAAGTCGCGCTCCCACGCCATCATCTTCTTCAACAGTCGCTCGGGAACGACGAACCCGGATTTCGTAGTGTCGGCGTGAATCGCCTCCACCTCGGCTCGGGTGTCGGGCGCAAAAAAATCCAACATTCGCGGGTCGAGCTTTTCCTGCGTAGGAATGAAAGTCTCGTACACGCCGAGCGTGGAGACGACCGCGGCATGACTCGCGACGATTCGCTTGATGCTCGACTGTACTTCGGGTGACGCGACGTCGACATCAGCCTGTGCGCGCATGTTCTCTTTCGGGCAAACGTCGGGCTGCTTGCCACGCACATAGTCGCTGTTCGTGATGAACCCGTGCTGCAACAAGTCGATCCCGAGCGCGGCCGCCTCGGTGAACGTGACCGAGCAGAGATGCCCGGTCACCTTGAGGTGCTTCGCGTGTGCTTCCTGAATCGCCGCGCCGAGTACTTCGCGAGTCTCCGACCCGAGAAACTTGAACCAGGTCGCGCCCTCACCACTCCAATAGTCGATCACGCGACGAGCTTGGGCCGGCGAGGTGACGCGTTTCGCCATCCCGTTGCGCGGCGGCCCGCCGTCGAGATACGGACCGGCAATCAAGAAGTGCGGACCCGGGAGTACGCCGGCATCGACGGCTTGTTTCATATTGAGCTCGTCGTACGGCAACTCACTGCCGGCGGTCATGCCCGTCGTGACGCCGTACGCGAGATAGAGCAGCGGTCCGCTCACGCGCATTTGCGTGACACGCGTGACGCCGCCGAAGTACGTATGCTCGTGCAAGCCGACTTGGCCGGGCAGCACGGTCTGGCCGCTCAAGTCCACGACCCGCGCACCGGCGGGAACCGCCGTCGATGCGAATGGCCCAACTGCCGCGATGCGAGAGTCGCGGATGATGATGGTCTGGTCAGCGCGCGCCGCCGACCCGGTGCCGTCGACGAGACGCGCGTGCGTCAAAGCGACGACAGGCGCATCGATGCTGACGAAACGCTGAACGCCGGGTGCGAGCGGCCGCTTTTGTGCAAACGCAGCAGATGCCGCCGTCAGCAGAAGAAGTGCGAGTCTCGTAAACTGTGTTGGCATGATCTGAGTTCGCTTACAAGCGACTAGGAGGAAGTCCCGGCCGCAGGCAGGCTATTGAACGTTGGAGCGGTGAGCAATCCGGACACGTGAGCGTCAACGAACGCCGCGTCTTCGGGATTGTCCCGCGGATTGCCGGCGCGATGTCCCCACACCGACGGAATCTCCGCAAGCGTTGCGTTGGCGAGGTGCGCGAGCTCGGCGCGGTTGTCGTCGGTCTGGAAGTAGAGATCGGTCGCCGACGGCATCAGGAGCACCCGCGCTGTGATGCTTGCGAGCGCGGTCGCGAGATCGCCGTGATAGCGCTCGTTGGCGGAAATGTCGCCGTGCTGCCAGGTGAAGAG
>Ga0207652_10000700_pt1 | contig 32457 bp, 36 predicted proteins | sample KBSC63BmetaG_FD_184334 | JGI IMG/M metagenome (GOLD analysis project Ga0207652, IMG submission 184334) | Corn rhizosphere microbial communities from Kellogg Biological Station, Michigan, USA - KBS C6-3B metaG (SPAdes) (version 2) | ecosystem: Host-associated > Plants > Roots > Rhizosphere ...
CAGGAATTTATGGAAGGTGGCAGCTTTAACGACTGGCAGGCGCTTAATTGGCAAAACACTGAGCAGTTCCGCGGAATTGTAGAAGCCCATAAGCACTTAATTGCCCTTCGCAAGAACCAGTATGATTCCACTCGAGGATTGGTTAGTCAGTCGTTTAATGTTATGCATCTAAACGAAGGCGAAAAAGTATTAGTTTATCATCGCTGGGACCAAGGCGGCCCGGGAGATGATGTAATTGTGGCGATCAATTTTGCAAATAAGGCACAATCTGACTATTGGATTAACTTCCCCACTGACGGTAATTGGAAAGTGCGGTTTAATAGCAGCTGGAAAGGCTACAGCCCGGATTTTGAAGAAATTGGAGTCTCCGAAGTAGAAGTAAAAGACGGCGGCGGAAAAATTAGTCTTGGGCCCTACTCAGTCCTAATCTTGTCACAAGATGAAAATGGTGATAGTTAATGACCAGACTTTAAGTTTCTATATCACCTAAGGCGAATTATTACGTTACAAAAACTTATCGCTATCCTGCTGGCTGGCACCTGGCCGACTATTTCTTAGTATGCTCTTGGTTGTTGGCATGCATATCGTGCATTACTAACTCTTTTAGTGATTCAGATTCGTGCGGAGCAGTAACTTCTACAGTCTGAATAGCGTGATCCATGGTTTCCCCTCTAACTTGGTCGTCATAATTGCTCAAGTTGTTTCGGTGCCGGATAAACCAGAATGCGCCGCCGCCCAAAGCGAGGAAGACTAAGAGCACTCCTGCCGTAGCCATGATTTGCTTAGATGTGCTTGAGCTTTTCTTTACGGATATTGGAGTCTTTGCTTGCGCGGTGGCCTCAGCGGAAGTTAATTCAATATCGGCAAATGCCCCCTGGGACTCATTGCCCGCCGTGTCAATTGCCCTAATTCGATAATAGTAATGTATTCCACTAACTACATGCAGGTCTTCAAAGTCAGTAGTTGTAAGGTTAGCGCTTAGCGTTTGCCAGTCATCTTGGTCGGTCGAGCGTTCTATTAAATAGTTTGCTACGCCGACATTATCTGTTGCGGCAGACCATGAAACATCCACGGTGTTATTGCTGCTTGTGGCGGTTGGGCTGCCCGGTTCGGATGGGGGGATGCTATCGCCCGAAGTGGCATTTACGATGGCGGGAGCCGGAGGCGGCGGTGCAGCAGGAGGTGTTACTTTCTTTATTAATGCCGGCGGATTAATGTGGGTTGGTGGACTTGATGTCGGTGTTGGGCTGGGGCTTGTGCTGTGCGCAGGTGATGGGCTAGGCAATGGAGTTGGCGAAGGAGCGGGAGCCGGAGGCGGCGGTGTTGGGGTTGGCACTGGAGTTGGAGCCGGAGGCGGCGGTGGTGGAAGCGGGTTCATGCATGTAGTTTGCTGGGTAAGAGGTAAAACAGTGCCGTTAGGATCTTTTGTACCTGAAGCTATAAAAAGACTGCCAGGCGCGATACTAGTAAATAAGCAACCCGTTGATGTATACCCTGCATGGGATGTAGACATTAACCTAATATTGCTGGATGCATAAATCGGAGCTGCTGTATAGCTTGAGTATGCCCCTTGATAAGTAATACAAGAATCAAAAGTTGCCCATCCGTTAGCGTCGGTAGTGGCATAGTTTGTGCCATTTGCGGCATTCCAGACAGGTGTGCCTCCTATACGGCAGATCCATCCTGTATTAGATGTCATTTGTATGCCTACCTGGGTTCCAGGGATTGCCGCTGCGCCATTGGGAGTAAGGACCCGTATCTGGATTTTCCCATAAAAGGTGATAGTAGTTGCTGCCAAGCTGGCGCTTATGAGTATTATTCCGGCTATAGTTACGGCCGTGGTAACAAGTACTGCATACACCGGGCTAAACTTTGAACTGCTCTTAATGGTCCGCGAGTGTCTTGCTTTTGGATGCTTTATTTTGCTCATCTTTATTAAATATAACTTTAGATTAACTTAAGTTTTTTGGCAATATTTTGCCTTGACAAACACCTACTCTTAAACTATCATTCAACTATATGGTTGAACAAACTTTATCGCTAGACTCTATTTTCTCTTCACTCTCGGACCCTACGCGCCGCGATATATTAAGGCGCCTCATTAAAGACTCGCTATCTATTAGTGAATTGGCGAAGCCGTACGATCTAACTTTTGCCGCAATTTCTAAACATGTAAAAGTTTTAGAACGGGCGGACTTAGTAATCAAACAAAGGAGGGGTAAGGAGCAAATGGTAAGCGTTGTGCCGCAAACACTAAAGGAAGCAGATGATTATTTAGAGGCCTATCGGCAGCTGTGGGAGGAGCGTTTTAGCCGGTTGGATGATTTATTAATTAGAGAGCAAGAAAGGAAATAATATGCAAAAAATAATACCATCACTATGGTTCGATAAAGACGCCGAGGAGGCTATGAACTTTTATGTTGATGTCTTTAACGGTGCGCCGTATAAAAAACAAGAATCTAAAATTGTATCAATAAAACGCTACCCGGAGGGTGTAAAAGAAGGCCCGATGGCCGGCATGGACGGCAAAGTCTTAACTGGAATCTTCGAGCTCGAAGGGCAGCGCTATATGTGCTTAGATGGCGGTCCGCTATTTAAATTTAACGAAGCGGTTTCATTCGTAATTAATTGTGAGGACCAGGAAGAAATTGATTACTTCTGGGAAAATCTCTCTAGCGTCCCGGAATCGGAACAATGCGGCTGGTGCAAAGATAAATTCGGCTTTTCCTGGCAAATTATCCCGAAAAATATGGGCGAACTGCTAAAAACAGATAAAGCTCTGCAGGCGATGTTTAAGATGCACAAAATTAACATTAAAGAACTTGAAGAAGCTTAAAAAGGAGTAAATTATTATGGCAAATCAAACTAAGGTTACAGCAACACCCGGCGGACGCGAAGTAACTGTTGAGCGAGAATTTGATGCTCCGCGTGCAAGAGTCTGGCAGGCATGGACCAATCCGGAACTTATCAAACAATGGCTTGGCCCGCGCAGGTACGAAATGATCGTAGAAAAATACGACTTCAAACCCGGCGGAAACTACCGCTATATTCATAAAGGTGAGGATGGCGAGTTTGCCTTCCACGGCGTTTTCCACGGTATATATGGTCAAGAAAAAATGGTTCAGACTTTCGAGTACGAAGGTTTGCCGGAACCAGGGCACGTATCTTTAGACACTTTGGTGTTAGAGGATCTAGGCGGCGGCAGGACAAAAGCTACAACTACCTCCGTATTCCAAACACCGCAGGACCGTGACGGAATGATAAAATCCGGTATGGAAAGCGGCATGAAGGAAGGCTACGAACGACTGGACGAACTGTTGGCAAAGAATTAGAATCAGGCCATGGAACCAACACAACTAATCGATAAGCTTGCTTGGATATATATTAAGGACAAAAAGGTCCTGGCTACTAGATCTTACGGCAAAGATGCTTGGTATATTCCAGGCGGCAAGCGTGAACCCGGCGAAACTGACGAGCAAGCATTGATTCGCGAAGTAAAGGAAGAGCTAAGCGTAGATTTAGTTCCAGAAACAATTAAATACCTAGATACATTTAAAGCGCAGGCTCATGGCAAACCCGAGGGCGTGTTCGTGCAAATGACATGCTACGAGGCGGAATATAAAGGCGAGCTGAAACCGGCGGCAGAAGTAGAAAAAATGCAGTGGCTGGATTCGTATGCGGATTCCTCCTTACTCTCACCGGTTGATGTTATTATCTTTGATTATCTTAAGAGTAAGAGTTTAATAAGTTAAATAAGGAGGATAAACAAATGAGTAATGTAGAATTAGTACCATATATATTTTTTAAAGGTAATTGTCGGGAGGCGTTTGAATTTTACAAGTCTGTCTTCGGCGGTGAATTGTTTTTACAAACAAACGATGAAACACCAAAAGATGTCCAGGAGCAAGTTGGGGTAACGGACCAAAACCGCAACCAAATAATGCACGCTAAATTGGACGGCGGGTTGGTTACTTTGATGGGCAGCGACACTAGCGGCGCATCACCGGAGGCTAAAAAAATTACTCTCTCCCTCGGCGGCAGCGATGAAGCAGAACTTCGAAAAGTCTTTGACAGTTTGTCGGAAGGCGGCAAAGTGTCCCAGCCGCTTACAAAAATGTTTTGGGGCGATATCTTCGGCCAATTAACCGATAAGTTTGGCGTGGATTGGATGATGAATATCCAAGCAGCCAAATGAAAATCGTAAAACTAGAAAACTTAAAGCCCGCACCCGAGCGGGCTTCTAAGTTCCAGGGCATAGATTACGGCGCTGACACTTCGTTTTTTGTCGTTACTCCCCCGCCCGGCCGCGGTGTGAACAAACACCGCCATCCTTACCAGGAAACTCTAATAGTTCTAGAGGGCGACATAGAAATACTAGTCGGCGATGAAATACAAATTGTAAAGGCTGGCAACGTTGTAGTAGTTCCGCCAAAGACTTGGCACGCATTTATTAATAAATCACCGCATAATGCTCTTATGGTGACAATCCATGCGTCGCCTAAAATCACGCAAGAAGATCGGGGAGAAAATTATGCGTAAATATAGTTGTACTAACATTTTTCTCGCTTGAGAGTGTCATGCAGGCACCAGGTGTGTCCGATGAAGATCGCGCGGAAGGCTTTTTAATTTGAGAGTGTTCATTCAAGGCTAAATAGCTTAAGAAACGGATAAATATTTAATAGCGCTTAGTTTTAATTCTTATTAAAATTCAAAGTGCCATGAGAGCAAAACTACTAACCTTATTTACTACTATTTTGTTTGCGTCAACATTATTGCTGTCATCTATTTTTCCTGTAAATAATGTTTATGCCCAAACTAATGCTGTGACCACCAACCCGACCCTAACCGATATTATCCAATGTGGGTTAGAGGCTGGGTCAAACGGCGATTTTACAAATAACTGTACTACGCAAACACGGTCTCCGAATCTAGCTAATATGGTTGCGCCTAATCCGCCCATCAATAACATGGCTATAACACCCCCTGCTTCTGCCGCTAACGGAACTTATGCAGCGCTTGGAGATTCTGTAGCTGCCGGGCTTGGACTACTGGCGGCATCTAACGCTACAAATCAAGATTTGCAATGCGGCCGCACTACACAAGCCTATCCCTACATAGTGGCTCAAACGCTTGGCGTGCAGTTGATAGACGTCGCATGTAGCGGAGCAACAGCTGGCGATCTTGTTACACAGCAAGGCGTAAGCGGTCCAAATATAACTCCGCAGCTAGACATAGCCTTTGCCGCGGGTACTCCGCAGCTTATAACCATCACTGCCGGTGCTAATGATGTGCACTGGGATGATTTTTTGCGCTATTGTTATGCGTCCAACTGTGGTTCTGCCACCAATACGGCTATATTAAATACTTATTTATCAGCGCTTAGTCTTAAGATGAATTATGCCTTAAATAGCATCCAACAACGCAGCGGCGGCAGCCCGCCACTAACTATAGTTACCGGTTATTACAATCCCATATCCAGCCGCTGCGCAAACCTTCAGCAGCAAGTAACACCCGACGAAATTAAGTGGCTGGTCTCTGCCAGAAGTGCACTGGCCAATACTATAAAAGACGCCACCGATAACTTCTCATTTGCGCAATACGTCACAATTAGCTTTGCTGGTCATGATATATGCTCACCCGACCCATGGGTGCAAAGCTTGTCGAGCTCTGCCCCGTTTCACCCCACAGCCCAAGGCCAACAAACAATCGCCAACACGGTTGTTAGTGCAGTAGGTAGGTAATGAATATGGTAAAAAAGAAGCCCTAAAAACCTCTAAAACAGAGGTGCTTATGCTTGCAATTTGTATTTGTACCAATAATAATAAATTTTAATTATGCCGAATCCTAACGAAGAAGAACGCCAAGTCTTGAGGCAAACAAAGCATTAGTTTAAAATAGTAATAAGTTCGCCGTTTAAGGAATTGTGGGCGGCAAAAATTAAACGCTTGGCATAAGCGTTTTTTGTTTGGCAAGACACTACTAAAAAGGAGGGTTTTATCTCAATAGGTACAAATAATACAAACATACAAAATATGGCCCACAAAACAAATGAAATTTTTCAGCATGTTTCTAGTACGTATTTAAGTACACGCTCATTAGCTATTTTTATAACAAGTATAGTTGTGGCATTAGTACTGGGCCGGATCATCGCTACGTTCCTACGCCAAACCGTACTTTTGATTGGCCGCCGCGCAGACAAAAGCCAGAATCTGCGCACCGTTAACCGCTTGCGACGTTACGAGACGATTTTGATTTTAAGCATCGCCGCTATCCGTGCGCTTTTAATTCTTTTTGCGATTTATTTTTGGTGGATGTATATCCATCCTTACGGCCAAGCTCCCGGGATTATTGGCGCCAGTGCGCTGCTAATTATTGTGCTTGGCGGTGCGCTTAGCCCGCCGCTGCGTGATATTGCTGCAGGGTCGGTGATGATGGCCGAACATTGGTACGGCGTTGGCGACCATATAAAGGTAGAGCCCTTCGCGGACATGCAAGGTGTTGTAGAGCGCGTTACCTTGCGCTCAACTCGTATCCGCGGCTTAAACGGCGAGGTTATGTGGGTTAATAACCAAAATATAATGGGCGTGCATTTGGCGCCAAAAGGCATCCGTACAATGGCACTAGAAATGTTTGTAGAAGATTTGCAGCGCGGCGAAAATTTAATTCAAAAAACAAATCGCCGACTACCGACTGGCCCAATGCTTTTAATAACACCGCTAACGATAATTTCTAATGACAAAGTTGGTGACAAATTATGGCACATAACTGCAGTAGGCGAAACTGCTCCCGGCCGCGAGTGGCTAATAGAGCAATCTGCGGTAGATCTAATAAAATGGTTAGACGAGCAAAGCAAAAACTCTATTTTGGCGCATGGTCCCCTTGCCCGCTACGCCGACACGGAAGCCGAACGCCGTTTTAGCCGCACAATTAAAAATGCCCGCAAACGCCCCACACCGAAACGCCGGATTGTTAAGAAATCCAAGAAGAGTTGACAATATTCCTTGCCAAGTATTTAATTAACACTAGTACAACCAAGAAAACAAAAAATGAAAAAAATCACAGCCCTGGCCGCGATATTAGCGATTTTCACAAGTACGCTTGCATTTTATAGGCCTGCGCATGCTACCAACCACGATATTACGGGGGGCAGTAATGGCCCTAACTGTGGCGACGGCGGTTATTTTACTCCAGACAAAATAACTATTAACTCCGGTGACACAATTACTTTTCATGTGCCCGCCAATGACCCCTACTTAGCGGGCATAGAAGTGCATAATTTTCCTGGCGGAAGTTTTGTTGTGTCGCCGGGCGGGAGTCATACAACTCCTCCGCTGGTTATCGATGTGCCAAACTACTACGCCACTTGGCCGTCCAGCGGCTGTCAGAAAGGCACCGGCAGCGTAACAGTACTTTCACCTACAACTCCATCACCTTCCGCTGCTCCTCCTGCTGCACCAACCACCTCGCCGCCCCCACCCCCACCGGCACCAGTCGCTGCGGTTAAAGTAAATCCGCCCGCATCTTTAAAACTCGACAAAGCGATGATTAACAGTGATAAAATTGACACTTCAAAATCAGTCTCTGTTGATGTTTCGCAGCCACTAACCATATCTGGCAATACAATTCCAAACGGCTTGATTAATTTAACTATCCACTCAATAGTACGCAACGAAATAACGCGTGCTGACGCGAATGGCTTTTGGAGCTTTACAATTACAAACCTAGAACCAGGCAATCATATAGTGGATGCTACAGTTACCGATCCCGCTACAAGTCTAACTTCGGAGAGTGCGACACTTCTTAAATTTAAGGTAACCGGCAGTATGCCTAAGACAGCTACAGCTAATGTCACATCTTTGGGCACTCCAAAACCAAAGTCAAATAAAAATCTCGCCTTATTGATAATTCCCGGAATTATTTTATTGGCTGGAGTTGCTGGAGCTGCATGGTGGTTTATGAAAAAGCGCAAAAAAGATAAAAACCCCCAACCTCAGCCGCCAAAACCGCAAATTACTCAAACGCCACCGGACGCAGTTATCGCACCAACATCAGAGTCTACGGTAGAACAGGTAACAAAACAAACGCATACACAATAAAATTCCCATGGAAGCTGCAAAACGAATAAAGATTTTTACGGACAAGTATCCGCTGATCGGCCCGACCTTTTGGGTGATTTCCATTCAGTTATTTGTAATCCAGTATATTGTTGCGCATGGGTGGCCGGTGTCGTATAGCATCACAAATAATACAATTTCCGATCTTGGCAATACGGTTTGTGGAATCTATAGCGACCGCTATGTTTGCTCGCCGTATTTTACTTGGATGAATACGTCTTTTGTTGTTTTGGGCGCAACAATGATTGCCGGATCCACGCTTATATATCAAGAATTCCGCGAAAATTTGGCAAGTAAAATAGGCTTTACGCTTATGGCGCTGGCTGGTTTTGGAACAATCTTAGTGGGTGCTTTCCCGGAAAATACTATTGGATTTTTTCATTACGCCGGAGCGCTCATGCCCTTCCTGCTCGGCAATATTGCCTTACTTATTTTTGGCTTCTCGCTTGGATTAGGATTTAAATTTAAAATATATACAATTTTGTCTGGTGTGGTCGCACTCCTCGCCTTAATATTATTTGTTACTAATAATTATTTAGGACTGGGAATTGGCGGAATGGAACGGTTAGTTGCGCATCCGCAAACAATCTGGCTTATCGTATTTGGAATTTATATGAGCAAAGACCGCTTTGTAAAAGTAGCACATAAAGTTAAGGATTCGTTAACTCGGGCGCGGTAAACAAAAAAGCAAAAGTTCTTGCTGTGGCTTATGCTAGTAAATATCTCGAAGCTCATTTGTTGAAAGTTTGTAAACATACAGCTTAGACGAGTTTGGTGTATCACCTTCGCCCTGGGCTGTTAAGTTGTCTGCATCTAGTGCCCCGTCAATAAGTGGCGGGTTGTTTTTGCTATATTTTTTCTGGCTGTTGTCTGCGATATTTATAGCCGTTATCGGTGTAGTGGCTTCTTCTTGTAGGTACAAAATATTGTTTGACTTGTCTAGTACAAGTGCGCCCAGCTTATCGTGTGTTACGCTTGGTATTTGTTTAGGCTCGGCGCCACCTGTACTTGGCATTGTAAATAGGTTTACCTTACCTGTTATGGGTCCTCCCGCTAATGTTTCATCTGCAGTATGGCTGGCAAAAACTAGAGTTTTATCTGTCACTTCAAACCACGGAATTGAGTATATCCCGGTTTTTACCAGCGTAGTTTGCTGGTTAGTTTCAAGATCTAGCAGGTCAATTCCATTAGTTGCTTTTGAAATGTGGGTACCCTCTTTATCTACCTTATAGCTTAATGGGGCATTTGTTGCCAGCACCACTTTTTTGCCGAGCCATTGGAGTGCCGGATAACCGCCTGCGCGTTGGGCTGCGGCATAAGCATCACTGTCCTGACCTTCAACTTTAGGCAAAATATTTGCGTTAACTGTAATTTCTTGTGTTTTTGTACCTCCAGCCGAATAAAATGCAATTTTGTTTGGTGGTTGTGGCACTACCAGATAAAGCCCGTCCGGGCTTACAGAGCAGCAAAGGCTCTCAGGCAAATTTCCGGCCTTGTCCTTTAGAAGCTCCGTCTTTTGGCCGGTAGATAAGTCGACTACATTAATGCTTCCGGTTAAATCTACCGGCGTGTCGTAAGTTAATGTGTACCAAGCAACATAGTGATCGCTGAGAATTACAGGATGATAATAATGGCGCACTTTCTGGTCGCCCTTATCTTCCGTGACTACGTAAGCTTTTTTGGTCGAAAAGTCGTACATTATGAGCCTTCTGGTGTATACGTCGTCGCCTGTTTCTAAGAATGCTACTCCAGATAAACCATCTTCTTTAATAACAGGTGTTATTGTGCTTAAACTGCTGCTTAGTTGGGCACTTGGTGCAATCAGCTTTAAGTCCTCGGGCTTATAACTAACGTTGCCTAGTGCCATAAGTTCGTTGCTGCGATTGTATTTTGACGCAGCTTTGTGAGTATTGTTTAGGACAATTCCTTGAGGTTTTGCGGGCAGCGGCGTAGCAACGGGAGTTTTCTTGTCATGTCTATTAAGCGCATATGCTGCACCTGCTGCAATTATCACTAGTACCACTACAGCCCCTAGCCAAAGCTTTTTATGGTTTTTTGGCTGTGGTTGGCTTGGTGTTTGCGCTGGTTCCTGCGACGGTGACTGCGGGCCGGGCGCGTTCGTACTGGGTATAATTTGGGAGGGCTGTGGGTTATTTATGTTTTGGTTGTTTGGGGTAATGATATCTCCATTCATACGTTTAAGTATAAGCATTATTAACTTATCTACAAGAGTATTAAACCAGCCACCAGCCTGCTAAATCGGCAACCGTGTGGGCTATGCCTGGAGTAACCCAGGAGCCACCGAAAGATCTCACAACTCCTAAATAAAGGCCTACAAAAAAATCTAATGGTACAACATGCCATCCGTACAGCGGAACGTGCAGCAAGGCAAAAGCAGTAGCTGCAATAATAATTGCCAAATTGTCTGAATGCGCTTTTTTAACCGCGTTAAATAATGCTCCTCTTAAAAAAAATTCTTCGGCCATAGCAACAACGGAAACAATAGCCGCCCACGTGGCATAATTTCCAAGCGGATGGGCTTGGTGTGAGCTGGTCAACAAAGCGGGAATTAACAACAGTAGTCCGCTGGCAAAACCAACTACCACAACCCTGTAGTTAATGGCCGTCCTTGTGCCTGATGCAATACTTAATAAAACTAAACACGCCGCAAATAAAATTCCCGCAACCCAAGAATAAGCAACCTCGCGACCGCCAATACCTACTCTCAGTATTACAGATGCTGCAAATCCAGCTAGCAACAAATAAATATTTATTTGACTAAGATTTAGGCGTTCAGAATATCTTAAGTATCCAATCATTTTGTCTTGCTTTTATGTTTTTTGGATTTTTTATCCTGCTGGCGCAGTAGCGCTAGAATAACCGCCAAAACTATTACAAGTACGCCCATTATAACCAGAGCTAATATTTTATAGTCGTGGTTTGCTGATGCCACTTTAGCCGGCACAAGAGCGTAATCGCCCACCCCTTCAATATTTGCTTCGTAAATATCATTGCCGACTTTTGTTGTGCCGAGGTTGCGCCAAGCCTGGTTTGTTCCGCTTCTGTACATCATTACTGCATTCACACCGGCATTTTGCGGTAAACGCAGATCTACATATCCACGTGATTCATGAGCGGTAGATTTGAATGCTACATTGCCTTTGTCGGGTGCGGCGCTTAGGTTGTAAATATTGCCGGCAATTGCACCGATTTTTGGCTTGTTGGTGTCTGGGGCTTTGGGCTCTAGCTTAACGATTGCTTGAGCTGCAGATTGGCTCGATAAAGCAAGGCTGTAAACGTAAATACTAGCCTGTGGCCCCTGCTCTTTAGTTGCTAGTGTAAAATCGCTTTGGTTTGTACCGTTCGTCAAACTAACATAAGTTTGTGCAGGGCTTGGCGGCAAGTTGGCATTTTGCACTCCCGCCGGTGTTTTGACATATCTGTATGGCTCATCGGGAAATCCTACACCGTCGTAAAGCGGCACAATCTTGGAACTAAAAAAAGACACTAAAACTATGCCGGTAACCGAGACAAAAAATAAAAAGTATTTTTTTAAGAAGCTCATCCTTTTAATTGTATATGGGAATGGCTTGGAGCAAAACTCTCCGTTTTAGATGCCTTTTCTTTTACAAGCGGCTGGGCTAGCAGCCATAAGCTGAGCATTGTATAGGCCACCATTGCTGCAATCCAGGGATATTCAGAGCGTCTTGCAATTTGCTCGTTTTTAGAGCTGCTGCTTAAATGACGGTGAGCTAAAATTACAGCTACCACATGCACAATCACAATTACAATAACTGCGAAATACCAATAAAACGCGCTCGGTAGCAGATGCGTATTAGGATGGAAATCGTCATTGAAGGGGTTCGGTAAGTGGATTGGCCAACTGTCTTTGCCGATCGGATTGCCGATTAACGGGAAGAAAAGCTGCCCATTAACAATTAAATATTCAATATAATGCGCCAAAAGATAGCCAAAAGAAATTGGCAGCACAGAGGGCAGTAACCCTGCTAGTACTTTTGTGCTGTTGGCATTAATTGCACCGGCATTAGCCACGGCTTTTGCAAATAGACTGAACAATAGCCAAAGAAACAAGGCTACCGCGGCAAATATTAGGCTTGCCGCCAATTGGTAAGAAAGCGATTCTATTGTGAATGACTCCGGTAGTTGGTGCTGAAAACGGCTCCACAGCGGCGTGGATAGTAAACCGTCAAAACTAATACTTGCAAGCAGTAATAGTACAAAAACTACCCGACTGGTACTGGTCTCAAAAGGAACGGTTAGCCCGCCGGCAAAGCTGCGCTCGCCACTGTTACCAAAGCGGAAATAGCCAAGTTTTCCCCAGGTGTAATAAAGTACAGAAAAAATCTCACCGCGCTTGAGCCACGACGATCCGTAAAGGAATCCGCCAAAAGCACTGATAAATAAGTAAACCAATAGCCAAAGCGCAAGGTTAAACGGCTTTGTGGCTGATTCGTTAAAAATTAATTCGCCGCAAGCTAAGGCAAAATAAATGACGGCCGCGAACCACCATCCAAGCCATCTTGGCCATACGTAAGCCTTGCTTCGGCCTATTACAACTTTCCGTAGCCTGGACGAATCAGCTAATTTTGCAATATTGGCAAAAGGGTTGAATATCTGGGTCCAATCTCCGATTACGCCACACAAAAGCGGCACAACCACCCAAATAACAAGCCAAAAGAACACCGGCAAAAAATTCTCGGCCACCTCTTGACTGCCTGCTAATCCCGCAAAGATCAAGAAGGCCAAAAAAATGAAGCTGACAAGCGTCCACGCAGTATTTAGCGGTGCTATAAAAGGAATGTCGTCTATGTTCTTTTTATTTTGCTTGCCGACTTTGCGCTGCAGTATTAATAAGAAAGATAAAAAAACCACCCCTGCCCCACCAATTATAAATAGTGCAAGCGGGATCGGAAGTTCATAACGTTGCCCAAAGGCATGTGCTAGATAGTGCAATTTTTAATTATCCCTAAGTATTAACTCAATAATACTCCGGGCACAGAGGTTTTTAAAGTCAAACTGGCTGGGGAAGAGGGACTCGAACCCCCGCTGCCGGGACCAAAACCCGGTGTCCTACCGCTAGACGATTCCCCAATACGTAAATGAGACAAAACCTACAGTACTATCACCCCACAAAAAAGGTTTTGCGGGGACCCCGGTTTTTCTCATCAAAGCGGGAAAATGGAATACATTTTCACCGGCTGCTCTTTTTCCCTCCACATTCATTCTAGGGGATGAAAAGAGCCTAGACTATTTTAACTTAAAAATCTCATTTTTTACAGAGGCGGCAAAATATATTATAATCTGTTAAGATATGGTTCAAAAAATTGCCGAGGATTCGGCAGAGTATATTCTGCCGCTTAATATGAATGGGCTTTCTGGCCGGGTCATGCGCGTGCCGTCTTCTTATAGGAAAAAGCGAGAAATCCTAGTTGTTTATGGCCACCATGCAACGCTAGAACGTTGGTGGAGTTTGGTGCAAAATCTAACTCCATATGGGAATGTAACAATGCCGGATATGCCAGGATTTGGCGGCATGGAAAGTTTTAGCAAAATAAAAACTAAGCCGACCATCGATGCTTACGCCGAATATCTAGCCGCATTCGTAAAGTTGCGCTACAAAAATAAACGCGTCACAATTTATGCCATTTCTTTTGGCTTTATTGTGGTTACAAGAATGCTGCAGCGCTATCCGGAGCTGGCCAAAAAAGTTGATGTACTTGTTAGTGCTGTTGGTTTTATGCATAAAGATGATTTAACATTTAGCCCATCATTCAGGAGGCTTAGTAGAGTTGTGACCCGGGTTTTTGCTACACGGCCAGTGGCCTTATTTATCCGTTATGTATGTCTTAATAAATTCGTGCTTAAGTATATGTATACGAAGCTGCCGAGCTCTAGGCGCAGAATGGTGGAAATAACTCCGGAAGAATTTGACCAATCGATGGAATTTGAAGTTATCCTGTGGCAAGCGAATGACGTCCGCACGCACTGGCTTACTACAAGTGAGTTTTTGGGATTAAATAATTGCCGCGAACATGTTGCCCTCCCAGTCGTACACGTTACTTCTCAAAATGACTACTACCTTAACAATCTTGTAGTAGAAGAACACATGCGCCAAGTTTTCCCTGATTATACCCAGTTTGTATCAAAATCGAAGGCTCATGTACCAAGCGTAATTGCCGACAAGGCAGCCATGGCTGTTTTAATCCCACAGGGACTGAAAAAATTGCTAAGAGAAAAACCTAAGAGCTAAAGTTTAGTATAATGAAAGTAAATATATGAGAATTGGAATTACATGCCCGCATAATATTTTTGCTGGCGGGGGCGTAGGAGAAGTTGTTCGTGCGCTGCAAAAAGGCCTGGAGAAGAAAGGTCACTATGTTAGAATACTTACCCCAAAACCGCGAGATTTTAATGGTGATATCCCCAAAGAAATTATAACGCTTGGTATGTCGGTAAAAACCAAAGCTTTTGCTGGGACGGCGTGGCAATGGTCTGTGTCAGTAGATAACAACGAAGTTGATGCAATTTTAGAGCGTGAGCAATTCGATGTTTTGCACTTCCACGAGCCTTGGATCCCTTTTTGGAGCCAGCAGCTGGTGCAGCGCTCCCGCGCCGTTAATATTGCTACATTGCATGCCGCTTCGTTTGATAATATGGGCAGTAAGTACGTAAAAAACGTCGTGACGCCCTACACTAAGCCGATGATCAAATATTTTGACGAATTTACTGCAGTGTCTGAGGCTGCAACAAGTTACTTCCGTACATTATCCGACCGTCCTGTGCAAATAATTCCAAACGGAATTGATTTAAGGCGCTATAGCAAGCGTCCTTCATCCTCTGTTAGGCACCCCAAAATGAAGACTATTTTTTATGTCGGCAGACTTGAAGATCGTAAGGGCGTAAAGTTTTTACTACGCGCATTTAACGAGCTTACTACTAAGCATAAAGACGTACAATTGCTGATTGCCGGCAGCGGCCCGGACGAAAACAAATTGCGAGAATACGTAACAGAACTTGCAATCCCGCGCGTTACTTTTCTGGGATATATAAACGATGAAGAAAAAATCCATCAAATGCATCGCGCAGATGTTTTTTGCTCTCCTGCAAGGTACGGCGAAAGCTTTGGCATAGTACTCTTAGAAGCCATGGCTGCAGGCACTCCCACTGTTGCCGGCGACAATTCCGGTTATATCAGCACCATGAAAGACCTCGGGGCAATATCATTGGTAAACCCGCAGGACACAATTGATTTTGCCCGCCGACTAGAACTTTTAATTTTTAATGAAGAACTTAGAAAAGCTTGGCAAAAATGGGCTAAAAACTATGTAAAACAGTTCGATTACAAGCATGTAGTGGATATGTATGAAGATTGCTATAAAAAGGCCTTAAAGAAACATAAAAAATGAAAATCGGCTTTGTATTTGACGATACTTTAGACAGTTATGATGGTGTGGCGCAATATGTAAAAACTCTAGGATCATGGCTTAATAGCCAGGGGCACGAGGTTCGTTATTTGGTAGGAGAGACTAAAATGCTTGAATGGTCCGGCGGCAAAGTTTATTCCCTCGCTAAAAACCAAAAAGTTAGGTTTAACGGCAATTACCTTTCTATGCCGTTGCCGGCTTCCTCTAGAAAAATTAAAAAAATTCTGGAGCGCGAACAGTTCGATGTCTTGCATGTACAGGTTCCCTATTCTCCATTTATGGCACAAAAAGTTATAAACAACTCTTCTTCCAGCACTTCAATTATTGGCACATTTCATATTGCGCCGCACGGGTTTTTATCGGAATGGGGTTCACGCGGTTTAAAAATCATGTATGGAAATTCCATTAAAAAATTCGACCAAATGCTTAGCGTTAGCCAGCCGGCTGCTGATTTTGCGAGAAGAGCTTATGGTATTAAAAGTTCAATTCTGCCAAATGTAATTGACTACGAAAAATTTGCATCTGCTAAAAAATCAAAGAATGAAGCAAATACAATTTTGTTTTTTGGCCGTCTAGTTAAGCGCAAAGGCGCGAAAGAATTGCTGGAAGCTTTTAATATTCTTCATAAGTACAATAAAAAAGCCAAACTCATAATTGCTGGTAAAGGTGCCGAAAGAAAAGATTTGGAAGAACGTGTGGCACAGCTCAAGCTGCAAGAGGACGTTCAATTTTTGGGTTTTATAGAAGAAAATGACAAGCCGCATTTATTCGCGAACGCCGAAATTGTTTGTTATCCGTCAACCGGGGGCGAAAGTTTTGGAATAGTTTTAATAGAGGCGATGGCGGCGGGTGCGGGAGTAGTTATTGGCGGTAATAATCCAGGTTATACCAGCATATTAGGGGCTAAACCGGAATTGCTGTTTGACCCAAAAAACCACCTTGCTCTTGCCGGCAAACTATCTGAATTACTGGATAATAAACAGCTGCGCAAAAACCTTCATGAATGGCAGCAAAAAGAAGTTAAGCAGTACGACGTGAATATCGTGGGGAAAAAGCTGGAAGCCATATATAAACGGGCAATTGATAATAGAAGTAAAACGAGGCATAATTAAGCACATGCAACCGCCGCGTAAAGTGACAGTCAACATTACCAACAAAACAATCGTCCGCACTATCTTATGGATTGTAGCAACAATCATTCTTTATAAGTTTCTTGGCAAGATAGCCCACGTTATTACGTTAGTGTTTGCCGCTTTCTTTTTGGCGCTAGCCCTTAACCCGGTTGTTAGCTGGTCCAGAAGTAGGATGCACTTAAAAGGCCGGGCACAAGCAACAGCCGTATCATATCTTATTGTGGTAACGTTTCTCATTATTTTCTTTGCTCTTGTAACTCCGCCTCTTGTGCGGCAAACACGCGATTTTATTAAACAAGTTCCGCAAACCGTACAGAACTTCCAGGAGCAAGATTCTTCCCTTGCGCGCGCAGCACGCAAATACCATTTGGATGAAAAGCTAACTGATGGTGCTAGGAATTTTGCATCTAACTACAGCAGCTTTGGCACCAAGGTATTAGATACTAGTAAACGCATAGCAGAGGCCTTGGCATCCATTTTTGCTGTTTTGGTTATGGCATTTATGATGCTGGTTGAAGGTCCAAAATGGTTTGAACTCTACTTTAATAGTCTTCCAGAACGTAAGCGCGCCAGGCAACGCAAAATTGCTCACAAAATGTACCGTGCGGTTACTGGCTACGTAAACGGCCAGGTTATCATTGCCGCTGTTGCAGGTACATTTGCCTTTATAACTCTAGAAATTGCCGGTAATGTTTTAAATGTTCCAAGCAATGCCGCAGCTCTTGGTGGGATTGTCTTTGTTTTTGGCATTATTCCACTATTCGGAAATCCAATCGCCGCTATATTAGTAGTGTTAATTAGCTTACTTAACTCGCTTACTTTAGCGATTATTATGGCTATTTACTTTGTTATTTACTTCTTTATAGAAAACCATTCCCTGCAGCCGTATGTGCAGTCTAGGCTTAACGAATTGACGCCACTAATGGTATTTATTGCAGCGTTAGTTGGTGTAGCGTTTGGCGGAATTTTAGGCGCAATCGTTGCCATTCCCGCCGCCAGTGCAATCAAAATTTTAGCCGAAGATTATTACGAACGCCGCAACGAAAATCACAAACCAGCAATAAACAAAGAAGAAATTTAAATCCGACTCCAAATTGGGCCGCGTACGGTGTCTCTAACTTCTATTCCCTGCTCTTTTAACTTATCTCGAAGTTCGTCTGACTTTTGCCAGTCCTGATTTTTACGCACCTCTTCCCTTTGCCTAATTAAATCTTTTTGTTCGTCCAAGATATCTTTTGTTGAATTCACGAGATTAAGGCCAAGTAAATCATCGATCAGCTCTAGCCATTTATTGAAGCTTTCTTTTGAATCCTCCATAACACCCTCTAACTGAAATTCATCTATCTCGGATTCAATGGATGCCAGAACTTTAGGCGTATTCAAGTCGTTGTTTGCGTTTTCTTGAATGTCCCTAATACTTCTTTCTATTGAAGTAAATTGTGCATATTCAGATTGTGGTGATAATTGATATCTTAACGTTGCGATATTCCTGAATTTATTTAGACGGTCTTGTGCTTCTTCTAGATTATCCCAAGTGAAGTTGATTTGAGTTCTGTAGTGGCCTTGAAGGTACAAAAGCCGGAGTGCTAGTGGATCAAAGTCTTTTTCTACAATGTCTTTGAGTGTATAGAAATTATCAAGACTTTTGCTCATCTTTTGCCCATCTACTAAAAGGTGCTCGCTATGTAGCCAGTACTTCGCTAGTTTATGGTCGTAAGCAGCTTCTGTTTGTGCCATCTCATTTGGGTGGTGTGTGCCGATATGGTCAACTCCGCCCGTGTGTATATCTATTGGATCACCTAAGGTCTTATGAACAATTGCCGAGCATTCAAGCGCCCAGCCGGGAAAACCCTCGCCCCAGGGGCTTGGCCAGTGCATGGAGTGGTGTTCGTAGTGCCCTTTTAAGAAAAACCAAACTGCGAAATCCTGCGGATTTATTTTATTGCTATCTGTTACAATCTCGTCGCGTACACCGATTTCTTTTTCCGAGAGTTTTTGCCCGCTTAGTTCGCCATAGTCGGGTAACTTAGATACATCAAAATAAATTGCCGACTCAGTAACGTAGGCATATTGCTTATCGACTAATTTTTGAATAAGCTCAACTTGCTGCTCAATAAAATCTGTTGCCCGTGCATAATTGTCTTTATCACCGTGGTAGCCATTAGGCTCTAGAATATTGAGTTGTTTGGCATCTTCTTTAAATGCATTTGTATAATGTTCGGCAATCTCCCAAACCGTTTTGCCTTCACGGGCGGCACCTTTTTCTAATTTATCTTCTCCTTCGTCTGCATCGCTAACCAAATGCCCAACATCAGTAATGTTCATCACATGTTTAACGTTGTAGCCGCTGACTTGGAGTGTGCGGCGCAGAGTATCGTCAAAAACGAACTTTCTAAAGTTGCCAATGTGTTGATAATCGTAAACAGTTGGACCGCAAGAATATAACGTTACTTCTCCATCTTTGATGGGCTTAAATTCTTCAACCTTCCTACCCAGTGTATTAAAAAACTTCATTGCGTAGTCTTGTCTAAAAGTTTTGTAGCAACAGCAATTGTTTCGTTCTTAATGTCTTCGTAGGATCTGCCTTCGGTGATTTTAAAGCCTGCGGCGTATGGGTGGCCGCCGCCGCCAAAATGCTCGGCTAATTTGTCTGCAATTCCTCGTCCATAATTGGCTCGGATTTTGGCCGTTACTTTGCCGTCTTTATAAACCTTAAAAGCAATTGCTATGTCGGTATTTTTTGCCAGGCGCATATCGTCTAAAACCAGCATCGACGGATTATAGAGTGGGCTGTATTTTTCTATTTCTTCCCAAGGAATCGTCACCATCGCAATGCGCTCATCGGCATAAAATTCCACACGTTCCAAAAGCCTGCCCTTATAGTGCACGAGCTCTGACTCGCGTTTTAGCGTCTCGCGGCGCGCATTATCAATTTCTGGTAAGTCTACGCCAGCTTCTACTAGTTCTGCGATTATGTGGATTGAGCGCGCACTGGTGCTGCTGCTCATAAGTCCTAAGGAGTCGCTCAAAATACCAATAGCAACCATGTCATTGGCTGTATCGTTAAGCTGCCAATCAAGCTGCTTAGATAGCTCGTAAATAACTTCCGTAGTAGAAACTGCTTTGTGGTTGCAGATAACTTTGGCAAATGTAATGGTGGCCTCTGTGGCGTGGTGGTCTAAGATAATCGACGGTTTTGCCGCAACCCAACCCTTGTGGCCGCGGCGCTCGAGCTGCTCAAGCAAGCTGTCGCTGCTGGTATCAACAATAATGCTAGTGTCAAAATTATTTGGCAGATCAGTACTCACACGGTCTGATCCCGGCAGATAATGAAGGTATGATGGCAAATCAACGCCGCAATACATAAACACGTCCTTGCCCAAGTCGCCAAGAATTTGCTCCAAAGCCAAGCTGCTCGACAAGCTGTCCGCGTCGGGATTGTCGGCTTGTATAACAACTATCTTTTTAGCTTGTCCAACAATTTCTTGAATTTTTTCAGCTTCTGAATACTCTGTCATCTTGAGATATATTGTAGCACTTTGTAAGAGGACTTAGAGTGCTTGACGGCCTTCTAGTGCGCGCTTTAGTGTAATCTGGTCGGCATACTCTAGATCTATGCCTACAGGCAGGCCGCGCGCTAGGCGCGTGATCGCAACTTTTTTACCTTCTAACTGCTGCATAATGAGCAGTGCTGTGCTCTCGCCTTCTACACTGGCGTTCGTGGCTAGAATTAGTTCCTTAACTTTGTCCTCTTCTATGCGCTTTATAAGTTCTCTGATGTGCAGTTGCTCCGGACCAATATTATCAATCGGAGAAACAAGCCCGCCAAGCACATGGTATGTGCCGTGAAAGCTATGGGTTTTTTCTAGCGCTACAATATCAAACGGATCAGCTACAACTGCTACGACTGATTTGTCGCGCTTTGGGTCGGTGTAAAGTGGGCTCAACTCTTCGCTGGATTCAATCAATGCAAAAGTTTTTGGGCAGTACTTTATATTTTTATGCAGATTTTTTAACGAATCTGCCAGTGTTTGGCTCTTTGAGCTGTCACTCTTAAGTAAATAGTAGGCATATCTTTCTGCAGAGCGCGGTCCCACTCCCGGCAATTGTTCCAAAGCATCAATAGCGTCCTGTAAAGACTTAGGTATAACGGCGCTATCGCTCATAAGACAAACCTACGGTTTTTCTTATCGCGCAGGGAAAATGGAATACATTTTCTCTGTCTATCTTTTCCCCCGTCGTGCACGTTAAATTCCTCTATAAACCGAGGTTGCCAAGGGCGCCCATCATTGGCTGCATTTTTTCTGCGGCCAGCTTTTGGCTTTGGCTAATTGCCTCTTTGACAGCGTCTTCAACCCAGCGTTCTAGCAGGCCAATGTCGTCAAGGTCAACATATTCTGGGTCGATATGGATTTTCTTGATTTTTTGTTCGCCGGTAATTTCTACCTTAACGGCACCGTCTCCGGCTTCTACTGTGATAATTTGTTTTTGCAGTTCCTTCTGAAGTTTACGGGCGCGCATCAAAAGCTTAGCTTGGTCGATTTTACTCACCTCTTAAATCCTTTCTCGTAATTCTATTCTATTTTATCACATATACCTTGCGGGTATCTTGATTGTGCGGCCAAGCAAGGACTGCATAACGGAAGCCGTAAAGAACATGCGCAACTAAGATCAGAGCTACAATGCAAACGCCAAATGTCTTGGCGAACGGATTGTGCGGAAAAACATAAAACCATTTTTTGTATAAATGCCTCAGCCCTGCAGCATCGAATACTGCTACTGCCGGAATCGTCATCGTCAGGAAAAGTCTATTGGTGTTAATTGCGGTAGCAAGCACTGCTAAAACTATCAAAAAGAGTATGATAAGTGTTTCGGAACGCGCCTTTTTCCAAAGAGCGTAAACACCGATAGCCGCCAAAACAACCTGCGCTATATTTAACAGCGGTAATCTGCCAAGCGTGTAATCCAGATGGACGGGAAGTTTATAAACTAATCCAGAAAAGGACCAAATAATATTTTTTGCCAACGCCATTCCGCCTATAAAATTGTCTGGAATTAGTAAAAGCTCTTTGCCGACAGAAACATGCTTAAAAGACGCATACGCAAGCGGCAAAATAGATAGGATTAATAATACTAGGCCGCCTACAACTAGATGACCTTTAATTTTGAGCACAGCAGGTTTTATTTTTTTAAACTTAAGTATAAATACAAATACGATAAACCAAATCACACCAGGCGTATAGACGCTCAAGATAAGTGAAAGTATGAAAATAAACCACGCTAAATTTACTCTTTTCGTAGTGTGGCATAAATGCGTAAAGGCGAATAAAAAGAAAATCGGCGATAGCCACATAACATCCGGTGCTGCAGACCTGGCGCTGATTATTATCCATGGCGTTGTGGCGAATAACACGACGCCTAGGGCAGCAATAAATCTGCCAAACCAGACCTTAAGAAGAAGATAAAAACTTGCTAAAAACAAGATGAAAAAAAGTATAGAAACTGAGCGCATCCAAAATGCACCGTGGTAATCGAGAGTTTGCCAAAAATATTGCAGGATCTTGTGCGGAGCATTAACCGGGTTATTAATAAGATTATGATAAGAGCCGCTTGCAGTTCTCGCTCCTGCTTCATGCTGGCTCAAACCCAGAGTTAAGTTGCCGAGCCGCCATAAGTAAAGAACAAAAAACGAAGCAAAAGCACCTAGGCAAATTAACAATTTTTTGGCCGTCTGCCAATTAGCCCATCCCCGGGTAATCTTTAACATAATTACTATTTAGTATAGCAAAAAAGCACTTGCAAAGAATCTTATTAATTTAGTTATTAAAGGGTTGGTCGTGATGGCGATTGTCGAGGTCGCGGAAGCGTTGTTTTTCGCGGTCAAAATAAACCTCAATATTTTTTACTGGTCCGTTGCGGTGTTTTTTAATTAAGATATCAGTTATATTTTTGCGGTCTGTGTCTGGATTGTAATACTCTTCGCGATATAAAAAGCCTACGATATCTGCGTCTTGCTCGATAGATCCGGACTCGCGCAAATCGGCAAGTTGCGGAATTTGCGGGCTGCGGCTTTCGACAGAACGGCTTAGCTGGCTAGCTGCAACTACTGGAACATTAAGCTCTCGCGCTAAAATTTTTAGACTGCGGCTAATCTCAGAAATTTCTTGTACACGATTAGACATTGTCGAAAAGCGCGAGCCGCCGCTCATAAGCTGGAGATAATCCACCATAATTGCTGCTAGGGGGTGCTGATGATGCAAGCGTCGGGCTTTTGTCCGCAGGTCGCTTACGGTTATACCGGATGTATCATCGATAAAAATTGGCGCTTCCGCGAGCTCTCCCATCGCGGCGCTTAGGCGTTCAAAATCTTCGTCGGTCAATCCTTCGCCTGTGCGTAGCTTCCAGGCGTCAACTTTTGCCTCAGCGGCCAAAAGTCTGTCTACTAACTGTTCTTTGCCCATTTCGAGGCTAAAGTAAAGCACCGATCCTTGCTTTGCTTTTGTGGCGATATCGAGCGCCATGTTAAGCATAATTGCCGTTTTCCCCATTGATGGGCGCGCCGCAATCACTATAAGATCGGAACGCTGCAATCCTGCCAGAAGCTTATCGAGGTCGCGCAGCCCGGTTGGAATACCACGGATGCCGCCTTTGTTTCTGTGCAAGTCGTCCAAGCGGTCAAAACTATCTCCTAAAATTGATTCTAAGCTGGTAATATCTTGACGCACATGGCGCTGCGACACTTCAAACAGTCTCGTTTCCGCCTCTTCTATTAATTCTTGCAAGGATTTATTCTCATCAAAACCGATGGTTGCAATATCCTGTGATGCACTAATAAGCCGGCGCCGTATTGCTTTGTCGGCAACAATTTGGGCATATTGTTCTAAGTGAGCTGCTGTTGGTACAAAGTTTGTCAGCTCTGTTAAGTAGCTTGCGCCGCCGACCGCTTCAAGTTGGTCAGCGCTTTTTAGCTGCTCGCTTAATGTTAGGATGTCGATCGGGCTGCGCTTATCGTGAAGAGCTTTCATGGCGCCATATATGCGGGCGTGCTGGGCATCAAAAAAATCATCGGCGCTTATCATATCGCCAATTTTAAGAAATGCATCGCTGTCTATAAGAAGACTCCCTAAAAGGCTTGCTTCTACATCTAAATTCTGTGGTGCCTCCACCTTGGTTTTGTCAGCCATATACCCCTTCTTGTATTTTTAGGATAGCACTTCGGCGCTGCCAAATATATTGCTTATGTTTTTTAGCGGAGCGGTAGGCTCGGCTTTAACCACTGGCTTTTCTGGCACCGGAGCCATTTGTGATACATCGATTTCTATAGCGTTAAAAATTTCTTTATTAACTTGGCATTCCACTTTAACTTTTGCGCGTGCCACCTCCTCGATTATTTGGCCGATTAAATCTTTTTGATGTGTTTGATTAAGCTTTTTCGCATGCAGAGGGAATTTAAAATATAGTGTTAACGTGCCACTATCAAAAGCGGGTTTGGCGAGCTTAAGCGCTGTGTAAAGAGAAGCGGCGTGTTTTTTGGCATACTCTACAATTTCGGGCCATTTCTGCATATCTAATTTGGCACTTAAGACGACTTCTTCTTTGGCCGAAGTCTCCTGGGCGATTGTTTTTTCTTTAACACCTTCCATTTTATTTTCGTCTTTGGCTTGTGGTTTTTCGACGGAGTCCTTTATCGGCTTAGCAGTGGTGGCGGCATTTGGCTTTGAAGGTTTGGAGTCCGGCGAAGCATGGTTATTTTTAGCGGCAGATTCCAGCAGCGCAATCTCTAAATTGTCATTTGGATTGGTGCTCGCGGCTACTTCCAGCATTTGTCTTAAAAGTTCCGGGATCCACTTCTCTTTGGTGCCTGCTATAAGCTCTTGTCTTAGTTGTTTCCCCAATTCTTTTGCGATTGCTAATGAACTGTTGCCTTGGTCTCGAAGAGATTCCAGTTTTTTTAGAAGCTTTGGTGAATCGCCTGATTTTATATAAGTAGCAAGTTCTGTAATTTCAGACTCTGCCGGAAGTCCGAGAATTCTGCGTACAGAATCTTCTGTTACTTTCTCGCCAATGGTACTCATTTGGTCAAGAAGGCTCATGCTGTCCCTAAAACTCCCCTGCCCATGTTCTGCTAGCAGTTCCAGTGCTTGCTCGCTAGCATCAATTTTTTCTTTCTTGGCTATTTCGCCCAAGTAATTTGCTACTATTTTTTTGTCGGCTGGTTTAAAGCTAAAGCGCTGAGTGCGGCTAATGATGGTTTCTGGAAGTTTGTGCACTTCTGTAGTAGCTAGAATAAAAATTGCGTGCGCTGGTGGCTCCTCGAGTGTTTTTAATAAAGCATTAAAGGCTTCGCGCGTTAGCATATGCACTTCGTCGATTATATAAACCTTATATTTTGAGCTGGTTGGTGTGATATGTACTTTGTCGCGTAAATCGCGGATTTCGTCTATGCGGCGGTTGCTAGCGGCATCAATTTCTATAATGTCTAAATGAATTGAGTCGTCTTCATATGGTATTTTGTTAACTTCGTGCGCAAAGATGCGCGCAACGGATGTTTTGCCAATACCACGCGGGCCTGTAAATAAATAGGCGTGGCTAATTTTGCCCGTTTTTATGGCTTTTTTAAGAGTATTTGTAATATGCTCTTGTCCGATTGCGCCTTCAAAGGTAGTCGGTCGGTATTTTCTATATAGTGCGCGGCCCATAGTCTTCTAATTATATGCGCGTTAAAATAGAATTTCGAATGTGGAATTTACAAAGCTAAGCACAAGCACTTCCTAATATAAGAATTACCAAAGGTAAAGTCTGGCTGTATTATCTGACTTTCCTGCGCAAAGTACCGGAGAGATATTATTAGGATTATTGTCAAAATCTCTGTAATCTTTAAGGTTGCTGTGTTCAGTGTCGTAATTAGTTCTGCCAAGCTGTACCGTAATAATGCGGAATGCGAATGTATTGCCGCCTGGGCACACCGAATGGGTTTTTGAAGAAATAGGAACATTGTGCCCAACGAAACCTATTAAAACAATTAAACAAAGAACAATTAGTACGATTAGATTTTTATTTTTTAGTGCTATAGAGCGGCTTCGAGGGCGGCCCATTCGGCGTCGACTGTTTCGTCTTCAGGGACGTTAATACTGACTTGGTCGCCTGATTTGGCCTTAAAGTAAGTTACGCTCGCGAGTAGCACGCGGTACTGCTTGTCGCCAACATCTACGAAATAATGGCCGTCTTTTTGGTTAAGCACGCCAACTAATTGTTTGCGTGGAATTGGGCCGATTTGCTTATACATAAATGCGCCGTCATCGGCAATTGTTAATTTTAAAATATCACCCTGGACCAACTTAGACTTGCTTGCGTAGTTGGCTGGTACTGGATATGTTTTGCCGTCAGAACCCATCATATTTTGGCCGTCAAAAACACCTTCTATAATCTTGCCAAGTTGCTGGTCTTTAACTTTATCAGTTAAGACTGGGTCGTCGCCAACTAAACTAACTAAAAGCTCCTTGGCTGCCGCCAGGCTGGTTTCTGCTTCATTAATAAGGGCGCGTAGCCTTTTGATTTGTTTTTCTGGTATATCCGCCATTTTTGGTTTCCCTAAAATCTCTTTTGTCTTTGTCTTCCTCACTTAAGACTTACCCCAAACGTATCACATGATAAAATCAATGTCAAAAAAACGGATAAAAATTGTGGATAAAAAATACCCGCAGATGACCCACGGGTATTTTCTCACAAAAACTTTACTTTTTAAGCAAGTTCTACTGTAGCGCCAGCTTCTTCCAAAGCTTTCTTGGCTGCTTCGGCTTCTTCTTTTGGAGCCTTTTCCTTAACAGCCTTTGGAGCGCCGTCAACGATAGCCTTAGCTTCGCCCAAGCCTAAGCCGGTAAGGTCTTTAACTGCCTTAATGACTGCAACTTTCTGAGCACCTGCATCTTTTAGGATTACATCGTATTCAGATTTTTCGTCTGCAGCAGCTTCTCCTTCGCCACCGCCTGCTGGGCCTGCAACTGCAACAGCTGCAGCAGCCGGCTCAATGCCGTACTCATCCTTAAGAATGTTCTTAAGGTCGTTTACTTCCAAAACTGTAAGACTTGTTAGGTCTTTTGCTAATTTACTTAAATCTGCCATTTAAATTCCTTTCTTAAAATATTTAGCTAGCTTTTGCTGATACGCCGTCAAGCAATGCATGCAAGTTGCCGGAGAGGCCGTTCATTACGTCGTTCACCGGTGAATTTAGCGTTGCAATAACTTGAGCGATAAGCTCGTTCTTACCAGGAAGGTCGGCTAGTGCCTTTACTTCGTCTGATCCCAAGAACTTGCCTTCTGCACTGATTGCGCCCACGAATTCAATTTGCGGATTGCTCTTAGCGAATGCTTTTAAGCTTTGTGCCGGGGCTACTTCATCTTCTGCATTAAATGCATAAAGTAGCTGGCCAATCAGCTCGCTTACGTCAACGCCTTTAAGCGTATCGTTATTTTCTAGAGCCTTCTTAAAAAGGCGGTTTTTTACAACTTTAACTTTAGTGCCGTTCTCTTTTGCTGATTTTCTAAGATCCTGCATAGCCTTAACAGAAGTACCTTGGTACTTCGCCATTACAGTCATTTTAGAATCACTCAAAAGAGTTGAAACTTCGTCTACAAGTTGTGTTTTCTTATCTTTACTTAAAGCCATATAAATTTCCTTTAAGATTTATTGTTTGCCCTAGAAAATCGACCGTTTCTTTAGGGGAGTTACCATGAACACTCGCAGATTAACAATTATATCTGCTCGCTATTTAGGTCAAGGAGTAAATCCTTGACGCTAATAAAAAAGTCTTTGGATATTCCAAAGACAAAAATGTAATTACAAAATTATAATTTGTAACCTCGGTGACAAATTAAGCTTTTTCAAGCAGTCACTGTCTTTGGTAACTGGGTTAATTATACTATGCAGCCAGTTGATCGTCAACCTCAACAGGATTAATTGGCGGAAGTACCTCCTCTGGCAAAATGAAGGTATGATTTCTTAACATTTCTGCAAATTGTTCATCGGTTAATACTTTATCTGAATCATAATAAGGACCTTTTTTTGGTTCAGCTTCTTTCATATGCCGCCTCCCAGCTTTGTTCCAGTGTTACTATAGCTGTCATTGCTCCATCTTCGTTGTTTCCTTGGAATAATACTATAGCCGTGTTACCTAAGGGTGTGTTATAAGGCCAACCCCTGATCTCCTTCTTCGTTAAAACCCTTTCCATTTCTTCGCGCGCTCCTGATTCTTCAGCGGCAGTCCTTGGTTTGTACTTACCTAACTCTCGATTGCCCATAAATTGTCCTTTCTTAATAAAAATTCCCGCTTGTTGCGGGTTTCTTCTCTTCTTTAAGTTGTTTTTATGAAAAAGCTTACCCGCTAGTCGTGGGATGTAATGAGGACAATAAGGATGTCTTGTCTCATAGCTTTCATTAGTTTTAACTATACTCTTTTACAACAGGCGGTCAATAGGGCTAGCCTTTTGATCTTTTGCTGCGGCGACGGCGCGGCAAGGATACTCTCGCGGTTTTTTTTGTTTTCTGGACTGCCATTGTAGAGGTATGTTTTTCCTCTTTGTCTGTCGGCTTGCTAATAAAATCACCGATTAAGGCATGGCGTTCTGTAATTTTTTCAATCATTAGATCAATGAGACGATCTTTAGATGCTGTGCTGAGTGCTTGTGCCTTTTTTAGGCTTAAAGCCGTTGTAGTAAATTGCCAACGGTTTTTATGTCCCTGCAGCAGGCTGTATTCGGACATGCCAGGCTGCTCGTTTATAAGCGCTGCAAAAAGTTTTGCACTTTTTTCGAAGCATTCTATATATAATTCGTCTAGTCCGGTTTCTTCTATGATCGCCGGCACTTCGAAGCCGTATTTTGTTGTCCCCGGCTGGCTTTGCAACTCCTCCATATTTAATTTAGAAATTAAAGACTTAAATGAATTGTTGTCTATTATGGCGTCCCATCGGTAACGTGCTTCTTCCAGAATGGGGTTGTTGTCTGTTTCCAGGGCGGCAATAAACGTATCCTTCTTTTTTGTGTAGGGCCAGTTTTCCAGCTCTTCTTCTATATCTGTTCGCGAACTGTTACTGTACGGGAAAAGCGCATCTGCTAGCAAGGCGAATTCATTTCTCGGCCAAGTGTTTTGGAGTGTGATCGTCTCCATATCGTTAGGATTGTCGGCAGTTAAATTCTTAGAAGCAATTTTCGACAGTGGATCTGCTAATTGCGCCAAAATATCCTTCCCGGGTGCGTCTTTAAATTTATCCGGACTAAGCTGGTTAGCGGATATGCGGATTTGTTCGGCCAGCCACTTAATCTCGGCCAGCGGGCTACGTCTGAGTGCACTGATTAATTTAATGATATTTTCTTCGCTGCCAGCTATCTTTAAAGTAGTGAGCGCGGCAAGCGGAGTAAGGTTCCGTAAAGCCGCTTCCCCTTTTTGGGCGGCTTTTAGGCGCTTATGCAGACCGGCCAATTCTGTAAATGTCTGTCTGTATTTTTCTAGCAATTTTTTATCTAAGCCAACTGGCGTGTAAAAATTATAATTTCCATCGGCTGGCCACTGTTCAAATATAATTTCCGACTTTACGCCTGCAATATTTTGCACACGGTTGGCAGCAAGTAAGCTAACTTTCTTGATTGTTATTTCTAATTTGCCATCTGTATTTGGGCCGCTTTCCTTGCTTCGCTGCTGCGTGGTTGTCGGCTCGACAATTTCCGGTTTAGGCACCTTTGCTTCTTCCGGTTCGTCCAGCTTAAACACAACTTCGCGTCCTTTATGCGGCGGCGTTTCCGGCAAAATCGGCTTAATCATCTTCCAGACTTTGTCGTTAATTTCCGGTACGCTCAAAAGCTTGCCGCCGGGCGCGCAGTCAATTTCCTTAAAGTCTTTGGGGAATAATTTACACAATGTGTCGTAGGTTGCGATCGATTGTTTTAGGTGGCCTAAACTTGCCTCATGTTGGTCGTGAGTTTCATCAGTGTATGAACGCTTGGCTTTTTTAGAAATAAGTTCCTGCGAAATTTCTGCCGAGACGCGCAAAAAAATATTTAAATCTGGCCTTGGAATACCAAGCATCTGGAACTCTAGCCCGTCTTCCCAAATGAAAAAGCCGCGTTGTTCGCCGGAATTAGTAAATTTGCTACCTTGGTGAGCCATGTTAGACCCAACATACCTATCAGCTAAAACAATTTTTCCTTGCTGCAGCGCCGCTTTAATTTTTGGCGCCGCTTCGTATCGGTCCAATGCATAAAAGAGTGATGCTGTATATGGGCTTATACTTTCTGCTTTCCCATACTCGCCGTTTAAATATTTTTTTATAAAATGGCTTGAATCTTGGTTGTATTGCGGGAATTTAAAAATTTCTATGTCATAACCCACCGCTTTTAGACGCTCGGCCAAAAGTTTAAACTGAGTGGATTTTCCAGAACCATCCACGCCTTCTAAGACTATAAAAATTCCTTTATCGCTCGTCACTTCTTAAACTCCTGTACATATAAGATATCAGAATTGCGCAGATGTATAAAAAGTATTATTTTATATATTATGCAACGGGGACGGTCACCAAAAACAAAAGAGCAAGACGAACCTGCGTTTCCGTGGAATTCTAAGGGTAGATTCGTTAAAGACAGACAAAAGCTAGCGGACATTGTTTCTGCGCTTCGAACCATGGGCGCGAAGATTGTGCTAACGCAAGGATCTTTTGACTTCATACATATTGGGCATTTTATTTATTTAGAAAAAGCACGCGCTCACGGAGATGTTTTAATTGTTGGTGTTGATAATGACGAAAAAATTCGTAGGCGTAAAGGCCCGGACCGCCCGGTTGTTAAGGAAGACGAACGCGTAAAAATGCTCACGCATGTGCGCCATGTGGATTTTGTGACGCTAAAAAATCACGATGATCCAAAATGGGCTTTAATAAAATTGGTAAAGCCGGATGTATTAATAGCAACAGAAGAAACGTACACGCCAGAACAATTAAAGCAGCTTAAAAAATATTGTGGTTCAGTTGTTGTGCTAGAACCGCAAGCTACAACATCGACTACCGCTAAGCTCAGGCGTCTTAATATTGGAATGTCACAAAAAATCAAAGAAGCCGTGACAAAATCCATAAACGAAACTTTTGAAAAATTAACAAACGATGCATAAAAACAAAATAATAGCAGCCTATGTCCCCGTTCTGCATAGGGGGTATCTAGATTTTTTCGATGCCTATCCTGATGTGTCGGAAATTCTCGTTTTTGACCAGTCAATTTTAGAAAAAGAGGATTACTTACGCAAAGAATTACGCGCACTATCTCCTCTACAGCAGGTCAAAATCCTGAATGCTCTAGGCCGCTTTAAAATAGTAAAATTATTGAAGTTTTCTGACCTCAAAAAACACGACAAGCAAGATTTGGAAATTATAATGCCGGACGAAGACGTGAGTCATAAAGTCGCGAAAAACTTTAATCATGCCAAGGTAAGTTTTTATCCAGTATTTTTACGTTGGGATAGGCGAGCGGTAAGTGCGGAAAATGAAGTAAGCCCAGACCGCAAGGTTTCATACAAAGAATTCGATAAAGAAATGATGGAGTTTGCAACTGCCAAAAGTATACAGAGTAGTAATATTTGGCGCAGAGTAGGCGCGGTAATCACAAAGAATGGAAAAGTAATTTCTTCAAGCTCCAACCACCATATGCCCACAGACCATAATCTCTGGGTAGATGGCGACCCTAGAAGTACATCTAAAAAAGGCGTAGGGTTAGAAATTACAACCGATATGCATGCAGAAGCTCGTTTAATTGCTAATGCCGCGCAAGACGGAACGTCTTTAAAGGGGGCGAGTATTTACGTCACAAACTTTCCATGCCCCAACTGTGCTAAGTTGATAGCTGAATCTGGCATCTCTAAATGTTTTTACAGTGCAGGGTATGCCATGCTTGATGGTGAAAATGTTCTAAATGCCTATGACGTAGAAATAGTGCACGTTAATATGCCCGAAAACGATGGCCACCCAGCAACTTGGGTACCATATAAAAAATCTAGTTAGGCCGGCTACTCATCTTGAAGCGTACTGGTTCGTGGTTGGGATCGTCCACTTTTCCAGAAACAATATGCGCGTGCAAATGTTCGATACTACCGCCATTATACCGCATGTCGCCAGAGCGAATTCCAATAGCATAACTATCAAGTTTAAATTTTTTTTCACTACGAGCTACTGCAGGCAAAAAATCTTCCTGCGCTTCTTTTGAGAGTTTTGAAATAGTAGGAACGTGCTCTTTTGGAACCAGCACAATGTGATGCTTAGTGTCTTTATATGGGTATTTATTGGTTTTAACAATCCAGTGCTTTGTTTCAAAAAGTATTTTTGAGCCGTCATTGGTAATATGTTCCGGACAAAAAATACAAATACCGCGCGCATCGAGGTCTTGCATATCTTGCCGCTGTTTCTCACTTCTGGCTGCGTCGAAATTATATAAACTCATACTATTTCAAGTAGCTACTGGAATTTTAGGAATTGATGGGTGCGGGTCGTAATCTTTTATCGCAAAATGCTCGCCCCTAAAATCGTGGATATCTTTAACTTTCTTACCTTCCTCGGTTAATTCAACTGTCGGGAATGGACGGCTGTCGCGCTCTAGCATTGGTTTTAGAAGTTCAATTTGGTCTTCGTAAATATGGGCGTCAGAAACTGTGTGCACATATTCTGCGGCCTCATAACCGGTTAGGTGGCTTAGCATAAGTGCGAGGGCTGAGTATTGCACCATGTTGGAAGG
>Ga0207652_10000704_pt1 | contig 32416 bp, 24 predicted proteins | sample KBSC63BmetaG_FD_184334 | JGI IMG/M metagenome (GOLD analysis project Ga0207652, IMG submission 184334) | Corn rhizosphere microbial communities from Kellogg Biological Station, Michigan, USA - KBS C6-3B metaG (SPAdes) (version 2) | ecosystem: Host-associated > Plants > Roots > Rhizosphere ...
CTCAATTGGCGCGAAAACACGTAACGGTAGCACTTTCAGGTGATGGCGGTGATGAGCTATTTGCAGGCTATACGGGCTATACTAAATTTAAAAAAATCAGATCATTTCCTCTAAACTTTCGTGGATCGATTGCTAACAAGATGATTTGGGGTAATATTCACAATTTGATACCACATAGTACAAAAGGAAAAGGTTTAATGTATTTCCTTTCGCAACCTAAAGAATATGCATTTGCGTATCAGACGAGCTGGACAGAACAAGAAAGAAGTGAACTTTTTGGCCATTCCGGTGAGAATCGTAATAAGCTTGCGACAGAACTGTTTAAAGTTGAAATCTTACAAGATAAAAAAAATCACGACTTCATATCCAACCTTCAATACCTTGATATGAAAACTTATATGGTTGACGATATTTTAACGAAAGTTGACCGGGCAAGTATGATGAATTCTTTAGAGGTGCGGGTTCCAATGCTGGATCACAAATTTGCCGAACTAACTTTTAAAATTCCGTGGGATTTAAAGTTAAAAGGAAATGAGAAAAAATATATTCTTAAAAAGGCCATGCAAAATTATTTACCGAAAAATATTTTAAGTCACCCTAAGCAGGGTTTTGGTGTTCCACTGTCTTTGTGGTTTAAGAATGATCTAAAAGAATTTGTGAATGACACCTTACTTGCTGAGAATCCTCTATTAGCCAAGTATGTCAATAAAAGTTACGTAAAAAAAATAATAATGGAGGACAGGAAGGGCAAGCGTGATTTTAACTCAAAAATCTGGTCATTAATTGTTTTTGAAGAATGGTTGAAACAAAACCATCAAAAGCAGCATTCGGATACACCGTGTTTGACCAAAGACGAAAGCTATTGATTACACGCAACATAAGATAAGAGTGTTATTATGAGGATTCTTTTTTTTATAGATAATTTGTTACCCGGCGGGAAGGAAAGGAGGTTCGTTGAACTTGTCAAAGGACTTAAGGCCTTCCCTTCAATTGAATTTGAGATGGTTGTGATGAATCAAAATATTCATTACCGTGAAGTATATCAGTTAGGTAATAAAATCCATTTTCTGGAAAGAAAAATAAAAAAAGATTTATCGGTTTTCAAGAAGTTCTATAAAATATGTAAAGATTACCGGCCTGCTATGGTACATACGTGGGATGACATGACGACCATTATCGCCATTCCTGCTTGCAAAATATTAGATATCCGCCTCATCAATGGTATGGTGACCGACACACCTGTGAAACAAAATGTCTTAAATAAAACGTGGTTGAGGGCTAAATTGACGTTTCTTTTTTCCGATAAAATAATAGGAAATTCAAATGCCGGTTTGGCGGGATACGGGGCACCGGCTAACAAATCGGTATGTATCTACAATGGAATGGATTTTAAAAGATTCGAGAACCTACAGGATCCAAATATTTTAAGAAACAAAATATTTTCTGATAATGATCGTTCGGATTTTATTGTAGGAATGGTTGCCGCATTTGAAGTGAGAAAAGATTATAAAACACTTATAAAAGCTGCTTCGTTGCTAATCAAATCGTCAGCATCAATCAGGTTTGTTTTAGTAGGCGACGGAAGTGATTTTGTGAAAATGAAAAATAGTGTTCCTGAAGAATTTTCTGATAAAATCATCTTTTTAGGAAGAAGAAGTGATGTGGAAGCAATTGTAAATTTGTTTGATGTGGGCCTGCTTCTTACTAATTCCAAAGTTCACGGTGAAGGAATCTCAAACTCAATAATAGAATACATGGCATTAGGAAAGCCTGTTATTGCAACCCGTGGAGGAGGAACAAACGAAGCGGTTATTAATAATGAAAACGGATATCTGATAAACAGGGATGATAGCGATGAATTGATTAAATGTATTGAAAAATTGAAAAACGATAAAAATTTAAGGTCGAGCTTTGGTCAAAAGAGTAAAGAATCGGCTTACTCTATTTTTAACTTGAAAATTATGACTGAAAATTACCTTAAGATGTATAACGAGGTTTCAAAATCAAAATAAAAAGGATGTATATTTTAGTTACAGGCGCTGCAGGATTCATAGGTTCTCATGTATGCGAGTTCTTTATTCATCATGGACATTCGGTTATTGGCATAGATAATTTTGATCCATTTTATGCATTGGAAATTAAAGAACTGAATCTGGCAGAATTAAAAAAGAGTGATCGATTCAAATTTTATAAAACTGATATACGAAACCAAAAAACATTATCCGACATTTTCTCTAAAAATATAGTGGATGTGGTGATCCATCTCGCTGCAAAAGCAGGTGTTAGACCTTCTATAGATTCAATTGAGGAGTATTATGATGTAAATGTAAATGCCACTGTGTGCTTGTTGGAGACGATGAGAAAAAATCATGTGAAGAAAATGTTGTTTGCTTCTTCTTCATCCATTTATGGCAATAACCCAAAAGTGCCTTTCTCAGAGACAGATAGTGTAGATAACCCTATTTCTCCTTATGCATCTACTAAAAAAAGTGGAGAACTTTTGTGTCACGTATATAATCACTTATACAATTTTGACATTACCTGCCTGCGCTTTTTTACAGTTTTTGGCCCAAGGCAACGCCCTGATCTTGCTATTCATAAATTCACCAGGTTAATAGATGAAGGAAAGCCCATTCCCTTTTATGGAGATGGCCTGACTTCAAGAGATTATACTTACATAGATGATATCGTGGAGGGAATAAATTGTGCTTTCAATCATTTAAAAGGTTACCAGCTTTTTAATCTTGGGGAATCTAATGTTATTACTCTGAACCAACTAGTTAAAACAATTGAAAATTCATTAAACAAAAAAGCGATACTAAATAAACTACCGATGCAAGCAGGCGATGTGATAAAAACGTATGCCGATATCTCCAAAGCAAAATCAGAAATCGGGTATAATCCAAAATTTAATTTTCAAACGGGAATCAATCAATTTGTGAATTGGTACAAAAGCCAACGAGCGAATCTGTATCACCAACCAATTACTATTTAATTATGAATGAATTTGCAATCATTCCTAAACTGCTACCGCCGAGACATTTAATAGAATATGAACAGAAAATTCCAAAAATAATCTGGCAAACCATGAAAACGAATGAGGTTCCGGTTTTCATGAAAAGCTACGCCGATTCCTGGATTAATCTTAATCCGGAATACGAATACCGGTTTTGTGACGATACCGATATTATTGGTTTCCTAAAAAAAGATTTCCCCGAATACCTGCCGGGTTATCAAAATCTTAAATATGGCGCTTCAAAAGCAGATCTGTGGCGCTATCTGATTATTTATAAATACGGAGGTGTGTATGCAGATATTGATTGTATGTGTCTCAACTCTTTGAGGAATTGGGTCGATAAAGATGCAAAATTTGTAACGGCATTGGGTACAAATAAGGATATTTGTCAATGGCTGATAATAACTGTACCTAAAAATCCGATATTTTTGAGAGCCGCTCAAAAAACGCTGCAAAATTCTATTAATAATAACTGCTTATCCTCTTATTATGGATTTGAACATGTTGAGAAGAAATTGGTAATCAGAGAAAATAAGCGAATATTTAAGTTCAACCATGCGGTACTGGGGTTGTCGGGGCCTCCTGTCTTACAACAACAAACGGAAGAATGTTTTTCAGAAGGATTGCTTTCTAAAATATTGCCATTTACCCAGGTTGTGTGTACTTCAGGTGCTATATCATGTGAAATGAACGGTAATGTAAGGCATGACACAGGCAATGAGGATTATAAGAAGGCCTATAAAACCTTGCAATTAAATCATTATAATGCTCGGTTTGAAAGAATAAAGAGAAAAATCGGAAAGCTATTGAATTAAGTGGATCACCGGAATCGTATTTGCAACTGCATTAAATTAAATGATTTTCCCTTTGTATATTTATAAATGGGAAGCTGGACATAGATATAGAGATCAACCCTGTAGGAATGCGTAGTATTTGAAACAGATACTTATTATTATTCCATTACAACTGAAATAAAAGACCTCGTATGAGCTCAAAAAAAATTTTATTCATGAAGTCGGGGAGTTTCTCAAACATAAATATCAATGTTCAGAAATTTTTAGAACATGAGTATCCGGATTATAAACTTGAAACCATTGACGCATGGGAAATTCTAAAGAAGAACATCAGGAAATACCACTTCTTGCTGAATATTTATTTTTTTTTAACTGAATACGGTATGGAAATACTTTTGGGACAAAAAAAATGGCAGCAATCGTATCAATGGTTTTTTGCAACTTCCTATGTTTCCATTCTAATTAGTAAAGAAATCAAAAGGATGAATGAGGGAAAAGAATATAAGTTTACCTTCCAGACTCAATCCCTTTTCAACGGGAAAATTAACAACATCCCCCATTTTATTTATACTGATCATACTACCAAAACCAATTTATTATACCCACACATTAATCCGAAACAATATATTCGCTCCAAAAGATTTATTGAAAAATGCGAGACGAGAATGTATGAGGACGCTACATTAATATTTACTTTCGGAACCCTTGCAGCCAGTTCACTTATTACTCATTACGAAATGCCAAGAGAGAAGGTTATTCCTGTTTTTTCGGGAAGTAATGTATCCCAGCCTTCACAATTTAATTCCCAAAAGTACTTTTCTAAAAATATTTTGTTTGTAGGTGTAGAATGGGAAAGAAAAGGAGGTCCGACACTTTTAAAGGCATTTCGAATCATTTTAAAAAGTCATCCTGATGCATCTTTAACGATAGTAGGCTGTAGTCCGAAAAATATCAGGATGCGTAATTGTAACGTTATTGGTAAAATTCCTGTTGAAGAAATTTCAAAATATTATGACTCTGCAAGTATGTTTTGTTTACCCACCGTAAGAGAGCCTTTCGGTGTTGCATTTGTGGAAGCGATGAATTACAGGTTGCCTATCATTGCAAACAATATTGGTTGTATTCCCGATTTGGTAGTTAATGATTATAATGGATTTTTAATTGATAACGATATAAATGGTTACATATCGGCTATTGACAAACTTCTTAGTAATCCAATTAAATGTCGTGAAATGGGTGAGAATGGTTACCAATACAGTTTATCAAATTTTACCTGGGAAGTGGTAGGAAAGAGAATCAAAGAAAATATATCTAAGGTTCTGCAGATGTGAAGTAGGAATATAATCATTCTTTAGAATAACAATAATTTTACGAAATTCAGAAAAATAGAAAAATGTTAGTTTCATCCGTAACTGAACAAAAAATTAAAGCAAATGGTTTACAAAAAAATGTGGATTTGAAAATTAAGAACAATTGCAAAACTCTGATCCTTGTTCCAGATTTAAATGTTCCCGGTGGAGTTGCTAATTATTATAATTCATTACAACTTAATGGCGTAAGCAATATCTCCTACTTCACTATTAATAAACAAGAATCGAATTCAAGGGTTTCAACAACTTTTCGCGTATTAAAAAATTACTTGTATTTTTTGTTGAAGGTAATTAAGGACCGAAATGAACTTGTAGTGGTCAATCCATCTCTATACCCAAGGTCATTTTACCGGGATTTTGGATTCATTATCTTTACACGATCGCTGAAAAAAAGAGTGATCGTGTTTTTTCATGGATGGCTTGATTCTTTCGAAGAAGAGATCAAAAATAGTATGTTCAAATCATTCCTTTTTCGGATCAGCTATGCTAAGGTTCCTGAATTTGTTGTATTGGGAAAAACCTTTAAAAACAAATTAATAAGTTTGGGAGCTTCGTCAGATGCAAAGTTTTTTATAGAAACAATGGTTGCGGGGCCAAAAGCACTTTCACGAGTGGATTTAAAAGAGAAAATACTATCATTTGAAAAGGAAGTAATTTTCCTCTTTTTATCAAGAATAGAAAAGGAAAAAGGGATTTATATCGCAATAAGCGCTTTCCATGAATTTCAAAAAAAGTTTCCAGAAAGAAAGGCAACCTTGATTGTTGCCGGAGATGGCCCTGATCTTTTAGCAGTTAAACTTTATGTTCAGGAGCAAGAAATTTCAAACATCCAATTTTTTGGCCATATAACCGGAGAAGATAAAAGAAGGGTTCTTCAACAATCACATGTTATGCTATTTCCCAGCTATACCGAAGGATTGCCGAATGTGATTCTTGAAGGTATGCTTTACGGCATGCCGATTATTTCCAGAGCTACAGGAGCTATTCCAGAAATTGTGCATAATGGCATCAATGGTTACCTTACCGAAAGTTATAATCCGGGTATCTTTACAGAATTTCTTTCTCTGATCGCTTTAAATGTAGAAGTATACGAAGAGATTGGTGAAAGGAATCATAAGATAGCGCTAGAAAGATTCCTAAATGAAAATGTAAAAGAACGATTTATTAAAATTCTACAATTCAACGAAAAGTAACTTTAAAAGTATTTAAATCTTCGAAAAGGACTTGATTTTATAAAAAATGAATAAAAAAATATAATAGATGTGTGGAATTGCCGGTTTTAGCGGATTTGCGAGTAATTTGGCTCTTGCTCACATTGCAAATGAAATTCAGAAGCATAGAGGGCCTGATAATAGCGGCATTTGGCATGATGAAAATATTGCATTAGCACATCGAAGGCTTTCCATTATTGACCTGAGTGAAGCAGGTAATCAGCCGTTTCAAAAAGACGACCTGGTTATTGTATTTAATGGCGAAATATATAATTACAAAGAACTTCAACAAAAACTGGAAAAAGAAAAGCATGTTGAATTTATAAGTTCCTCAGATACCGAAGTGATTCTTGAAATGTATAAACATTATGGAATCAACTGCCTCGATTTTTTAATTGGCATGTTTGCTTTTGCAATCTATAATACGAAAAGCAACGAATTATTTCTCGCACGGGATCACTTTGGAATAAAACCTGTGTTTTATACACAAATCAATGGCGCATTTGCGTTTAGTTCGGAGTTAAAAACCCTCGTGAATATTCCCGGATTCAACAAAACAATTAATCATAAAGCGATAGTAAGCAGCATCAATTATCGATGGGTAAGTGGAAATGAATCGATGTTTAATGGTTGCTTCAAACTGCCGCCGGCGCATTACATTTTATACGATAAACGATCAGGAATTAAATTGGTGAAATATTGGGAATTGGATGAAAAAGTAAGTACCAATTCCAAGGAAAATGAGATGGTTGGAAAAATTGAGGAAACGATTAAAAAGTCAGTTGAACGTCATATGGTTGCGGATGTTCCTGTCAGCAGCTTTTTAAGTGGCGGCCTTGATTCTTCATTAATCTCTGTTCTGGCAAAAAAGACCAATCCGGGTTTATCCACGTTTACCATTGGCACTTCTGAAAAAGACCAGGAAATCGAAAAAATGCCGGATGATGAAAAGTATGCAAAAATACTTGCTGATACTTTTGAATTTGATCATCACGTAATAAAAATAAGTCCGGATATTATCAAAGATCTCCCGGAAATGGTAAAAATCCTGGATGAACCAATTGGTGATCCTGCAGCCATCAATACTTATCTCATCTGTAAATCTGCCCGGGAAAAAGGAGTTAAAGTGTTGTTATCGGGAATGGGAGCAGATGAAATATTTTTTGGATACAGAAGGCAAAAAGCAACACTGATGGCATTAAAATTTAATAAAATACCAAAGATTATTAAATCAATAATCATTTTATTTGTTCGTTTGATGCCGGTAAAATTATTCGGCAAAGGCTTTAAACTTGGAAGATGGGCGAAACGATTTACTGGCTTTGCAAACTTGCCTATAGACGAAGCCTACATGAGAAGCTATTCCTATTATGACAGGGCTGAATTATCAAAACTTCTAAAACCGGCATATGTTCCTGCAATTGAAAAGATTTTTGTGGAACATAAACAAATATTCGAAGCAAAATTTAAAAATGACCCGATAAACAGAATTTGTAATTCAGACCTCAGCATGTTTATGCTTGGGTTAAATCTTACTTATACTGACCGGGCTTCTATGGCTGCATCGGTGGAGGTACGCGTACCCTTTATTGATAAAATAGTTATTACAAGCGCGATGCAAGTACCGGGAAAACTTAAATATAAAGACGGCGAATCCAAATACATTTTGAAAAAAGCCGCTGAAAGATTTTTACCAAAAAAAATAATTTACAGGCCAAAGGCTTCTTTCGGTGCGCCGATTCGTTCCTGGATATCAAATGATCTAAAACATATGGTTGACGATTTATTATCAAAAGAAAATATTGAAAAAAGAGGCTTTTTCAATTACCGGTTTGTTCATAAAATGATTGATAATGATAGAAAAGGAATTGATGATAATGCTTATCAAATTTATCAATTATTGACATTAGAATTATGGTGCCGAGAATATGTTGACAAACAACCCCGGCAAGTATCATCAAAAACCGAAGAAACTGAATACAAAATTTAGCTAAAAAGTGCCCTGACAAAGAGACATTCAAATCAATAAAAACAAAAATTCCCGGAATCTGTGAGACAAATTACACAAAATATAAAACGAAACACCTTAACAATAGAAGAATTACCGGTACCGTATTGTAAATCGGGAGGAGTCTTAGTCAGATCCATTTATTCTGCTGTAAGTGTAGGAACTGAAGTGATGAAAATGAAAAATGCCGATTTGAGTTACTTTCAAATGGCAAAGAAAAAACCGGAACAAGTTAAAGATGTTCTGAACACTCTTGCGCAACAAGGACCCATGGCAACCTATCGAAAAGTAATGAATAAGCTGGATTCTCTTTCCCCGTTAGGATATAGTGTGGTCGGTGAAGTCATCCAGGTTGGAAATGGCGTTGATCATTTAAAAAAAGGAGATATCGTTGCCTGTGCCGGAGCCGGATATGCCAACCACTCTGAGGTAAATTTTATTCCAAAGAATCTTTGTGCAAAAGTACCGGATGGTGTTGAATTGAAAGAAGCTGCTTTCACTACTATCGCTTCTATTGCTATGCAGGGCTTTCGGCAAACTCAATCGCAAATTGGTGAAAATATCGCGGTTATAGGATTGGGTCTTTTAGGGCAAATATTAATTCAAATCATCCAGGCTAATGGATGCAGGGCATTTGGTTTCGACATTTCAAAAAATAAATGTGAATTGGCATTGTCGAATGGAGCATATTTTGCTGAAGTTGCATCCAAAACTGATTTTGAAAAAGAAATTAATGCCTTAACCGGTGGATTTGGATGTGATTCTGTAATCATAAGTACAGGTACGCAAAGCAATGATCCTATTGTGCTTGCCGGAAAAATTGCAAGAGACAAAGCCAAAATAGTAGACATAGGCATTACCAAGATGGATTTGCCATGGGATTTGTATTATCACAAAGAACTAGACTTTCGTTTTTCCAGATCTTATGGTCCGGGAAGATATGACGCTCAATATGAAGAAAATGGAATCGACTACCCTATCGGCCACGTAAGATGGACCGAGCAAAGAAATATGATGTCGGTTTTGCAACTTTTAAAAGATAAAAAACTCTTTCTATCTAAACTAATAACACACGAATTTGATTTTGCTGATTCGGAAAAAGCGTTTAATGATATAAAAGAAGGGAAGGAAGATTATTTAGGTGTTATATTAAAATATCCAAACGCAACGGATACGGTGACGCGTACCGTAAAACTGAAACCAGTATTAGCGAAACCGGATGAAGTGAACCTCGGAGTTATAGGAGCCGGAAATTACGCCAGTACGATGCTCATGCCGTTTTTAAAGAATGGTGTCAATCTGGTAGGAATAGCAACTGCTACCGGAATAAATGCAAAGGATAAGGCAGCTAAATTTGGATTCAGTTATGCGACTACCGATTATCACGAATTGCTTGCGGATAACAATGTGAACACTATTTTAATTGCAACCCGTCATAATCAACATGCAAGAATGGTGATTGACGCGGTTAAGAACGATAAAAATGTGTATGTAGAAAAACCTTTGGCTATTTCAACAGAAGAATTGAGAGCGATTGTACACCTGTATAATGAAACAAACAAGGTGTTAATGATCGGCTATAACAGGCGATTTTCTCCATCTATTCAATATTTGAAGACACAACTGAAGAAAAACACTGCCTATTCGATTTATTACCAGGTAAATGCCGGGTACATACCAATGGATAAATGGTACCAGTTTCCTGAACAAGGGGGTCGAATTATAGGAGAAGTAGGTCACTTTATTGATACGCTACAATATTTGTTAGACTCTGATCCCGTTGAAGTTTTTGCAAATAATACTACTGTAGCAAGTATGCCAGAGCAAGACAATACCTTTATCACTATTAAATTTAAGAATGGCTCTAGTTGTGTAATTGCTTATTTGGCAGACGGCGATAAAAAATATCCAAAAGAAAAAATTTTGATCACGGGAGATGGTAGTAATATCGAATTTGAGAATTTTAATAACGTGGTTCATTATCAAAATGGCAAAACCATAAAAAAAAGATTTTTAATTAATAATAAAGGACAGCGGGAAGAAATGAATGAACTAATCAACGCTGTTAAAACCGGTAAAAATCCCGTGCCTTTCAATTCTTTGGTATTGAGTTGTTATACTACTATACTTGCGGTTGAAAGTATCCGGACAAAAGAAGCTTATTCAATTTCTTTTGAAGATTTATTATGATCAGCTGGTATCTTAACAGGCTGAGAACTTTTTCGATAGGTGAATACCCATACAGGGCAAAGCAGCTTTTGCAAAAAAAATATGAGAAAGTTTTTCTTCAAGGAAAGTGCTTCTCAGCAGGCAAACAAATAATCGAAAAAAAGATTTTAGAAGAAGTATGTTTCCACGTAGAATACACGGATGGGCTAATCAACATTTTTGGAAAAAATTTCAATTATTCTGATCCGAAACAATTAGACTGGCATAAGGATATCTTTTCAAACGAATCCTTTCCGAAAACCTTTTCGAAAAGTATAAATATCTTAAGCAATCCTGCTCTTTCAGCAAAAGTCGTTTGGGAAATTAACCGGTTGCAATTCTTAATGAAAATTGCAATCAGTTATAACAGCACTAAAGACGATTCCTATTTACACCAGTTCATTCAAATAGTAAAATCATGGATTTCAAACAACCCATATTTAACAGGAGTAAACTGGTATAGCAATATAGAAGTAAATCTTAGACTGATTAATTGGTTTCTTTGTTGGGAAATGCTGGATGCAGATAAGTTAATAATAGAAAATAAAACTTTTAGAGAGTTCGCAGAAAAAAATTGGCTGCCTTCTATCTATTGCCATTGCAAATATTCTTATCAAAACCCTTCTAAATATTCGTCCGCCAATAATCACCTGATTTCTGAATACTCGGGACTGTTCGTGGCTTCATCAAAATGGAAATTTGAGGAATCTGAAAAATGGAACCAGTATTCAAAAAAAGGTCTTGAGGAAGAAATTGTAAAACAACATTCCTTACAAGGAATCAACAAAGAAGAAGCGGCAGAATATATACAGTTCATTACTGATTTCTTTTTGATTGCTTTTATTGTTGGAAAAAGGACCCAAAATGATTTTAGTTCACAATACAAATCGTATTTACACAATATTTTTAAGTACATTTTTAATTTTCTTGACCGCAAAGGTCATTTTCCGGCTTATGGAGACGAGGATGATGGAAAATGCTTTATTGTTAATTTTGATGAACATTTTAATAATTTCAAATCATTGCTCACCTCAGGCGCAATTATTTTTCAAGATGCACGACTAAAAAATAAAAGCAATGGGTTTGATTTAAAAAATAAATTGTTATTTGGTGAACCCGGTAGAAAAACATTCGAACTACTGGCATCAGACAATAGTGAAGAGAAATCAGAATTTTATAACGAAGAAGGCCATTTTTTCTTTAGAAAAAAAGATAATGATGAAGGAGAAATTTATTTACATTTTGATGCTGCTCCGCTTGGCTTTTTATCTATAGCTGCTCATGGTCATGCTGATGCATTATCCATTATTCTTCATGTTGATGGCGATCCGATTTTGGTAGATCCCGGTACTTATATTTACCATACAGATAAAGAATGGAGGAATTACTTCATTAGTACTTTAGCACATAACACAATTTGTATTGATCGGTTAAACCAAGCTGTACAGGGAGGTCCGACATTATGGGTGCGACATTATAAAACGAAAGTTTCAGACGTAATACAAACGAATGAATGCGAATCAGTCACCGCTTCGCATAATGGCTACAAAGTAGCCGGGTGCTCCCACAAAAGAACAGTTGATTTTGCCCGGGCAAAAAATAAATTTACAATTATAGACCAAATAGATTTGAGCCAGGAATCACACGAAATCTTTCAGCCATGGCACCTGCATCCACTTATTGAAACTGAAAAAATAAAGAACCATACATTCCAACTGAAACATAAAATGGGGAACAGGATCGTTAAAATGACTCTTGATCCAAAACTGAACTTTGAGGTCATAACAGGGCAATTGAAACCAATATTAGGATGGTATTCGCCTTCATTTATGCACAAAGAGAAAAGTTCAGTTCTTTTCGGCAAAATGAGTACCACAAGCTCTCAAAAAATTGAACTTAAAACAGAAATAGAAATTTTTAATAAATGAATATCAGCATTTTTGGTCTTGGATACGTAGGCTGTGTAAGCCTCGGATGTCTTGCAAAGATTGGACATAAAGTAATTGGTGTTGATGTGAGTCAGACTAAAGTAGATCAAATCAATTCCGGGAAGGCAACGATCATTGAAAAAGATATCGATGAAATTATATGTGAACAAAGAAAGTCAGGTAACCTCGAAGCGACTACTAATTCAAAAGATGCGGTACTTCACACAGAAATCAGTATCGTAGCAGTTGGAACACCCAGCAGCGAAAAAGGACATCTGAATCTTGAATTTATTTTTAAAGTAGCAGAACAAATAGGCTGCGCATTAAAAGATAAAACTGAATTTCACATTATCGCAATCCGTTCCACGATAATGCCAGGCACTTGCGATAAATTTGCCCGCAAAATTGAAAGCATTTCCGGCAAAAAGCGCAATAAAGACTTTGCAATCGTGGATAATCCGGAATTTTTGCGTGAAGGCACTGCTGTTAAAGATTATTTTTACCCTCCTTTAACTCTGATTGGTTCAGACAACAAAAAAGCGGCTGAAAAAGTAGCCGATCTTTACCGCCAACTACCAGCGGAAATTATTATCAGCGAGTTAAAGGTTGCAGAGATTATGAAATATGTGAATAACACTTTTCATGCACTTAAAATTTCTTTCGGAAATGAAATTGGAAATATTTGCGGTGAGTTAGGAATAGATTCTCATAAAGTAATGGATATTTTTTGTAGAGATACACAACTGAATATCTCGCCTTATTACTTCAAACCCGGCTTTGCATATGGAGGGTCTTGTCTTCCAAAAGATCTAAAAGGATTGCAAACTTTGGCCCACGATATGTATGTAGATGTGCCAGTAATCAATAACATCGACAAAACAAACGATATTCAGATTCAAAGAGCTATAAAAATGATATATAAGTACTGGAATAAAAAGCTTGGATTTTTGGGGTTAAGCTTTAAAGCAGGTACGGATGATTTAAGAAATAGCCCCGCTGTAGCAATCATTGAGGCATTGTCGGGAAAAGGTTGTGATATTTCCATTTATGATAATAACATTAACATCTCTTTGCTTACCGGAACCAATAAAGAGTTCATCAATTCAAGAATTCCACATTTATCGAGTCTCATGGTAGATGATGTTCAAAAGATAATTGATCTTTGCGACGTGATTATTATTAATACTAAAGAAAAAGAATTTTTACCATATTTAATGAAAGCGCAGAATAAAATAATTATCGACATGGTGCGTTTAGATGAAAATCTTTTAAACATGCGTGACTATAAAGGAATTAATTGGTAAAAATGTTTAAAGGAAAGCACGTTTTAATAATCGTAGAAAATCTTCCGGTGCCTTTTGACAGGCGGGTTTGGCAGGAAGCGAACACGCTCAAAGAACATGGGGCAGATGTGTCAATCATCTGCCCTAAAATGAAGGGATATACCGAAAGTTATGAACAAGTAAATGGTATAGACATATATCGGCACCCGCTAAAAGAAGGTAAAGGTGTTTTTGGTTATTTATTGGAGTATTCTACTGCATTGACCTGGGAATTTATTTTGAGTTTAAAAATATATGTTAAAAAACGTTTTCATGTCATTCACGGTTGCAATCCACCTGATTTAATTTTTATGGTAGCTCTGTTTTATAAACTTTTCGGGGTTAAATATGTTTTTGATCATCATGATATTAATCCTGAACTGTATATTGCCAAATACAATAAAAAAGGTTTTTTTTACTGGTTCTTAATTGCAATGGAACGTTTGACATTTGCTACAGCTAATTATAGTATTGCGACTAACGATTCATATAAAGCAATTGCTATCAGAAGGGGCAAGATGAACCCCAGCAAAGTGCAAGTTGTACGCAGCGGCCCAAAGTTAGACCGGCTTATCTTAAAAGAAGGTGACAATAAATACAAAAAAGGACGAGATTTTTTAATAGGATATGTGGGTGTAATCGGTGAACAAGAAGGGCTGGATCTTCTGCTTGAATCGGTAAAACATGTCGTTTCAAAACGAAAAAATGTACAATTCGCCATTATTGGAGGTGGTACTGAATTGCAAGCCATCAAAGAATTAACTGAAAAAATGGAATTACAGGAACATGTGGATTATTACGGAAGAGTAGATGATGAAACGCTGGTAAATATTTTAAATACTACAGACATATGCGTAAATCCTGATAAACCAACGGAGATGAATAATCTTTCAACGATGAATAAAATCATGGAGTATATGGCATTAAAAAAGCCTATAGTGCAATATGATTTGAAAGAAGGGAGGGTATCTGCACAAAAGGCCTCGCTCTATGCAGAAAATACGTCACCGAAAAATTTCGCGGAAAAGATTTTGTGGTTATTTGACAACCCGGATGTAAGAATTGAAATGGGTGAATATGGGTACAACCGAGTAATTAATGAACTATCATGGGATTTTGAGAGCAAAAAGCTGATTGCTTTTTACCAAACAATTCTAAACGAACATTAAACGCTTCATACCAAAATTCCGTTTTAAAAGCTTTTAGCATTGAACCGACAGTTTGAACGATACATGCAAATAATATTTCTTGCATTAGACCTTATTGCATTAAATATTACTTTTCTCATTTGCCAGCTTTTCTTTACAAAAAGCATCCATTCAGATGCAACAGATGCATACTTCAGATATGTAACAGTTGCGAATGCTTCGTGGTTGCTACTAGCGTTCTTCTTTAGAACTTATTCGAGTAATCTAATATTAATTTTCGAAAATTTCACAAAAAGGACCATCCAGGTATATTTATTATGGATGATCTCTGTGCTTATTTACCTGTTCTTTTCGCGTGAACTTATTATTTCAAGGTTATTTATTATTGCCACCACAACCGGATTTGGTTTGGGTTTGCTTGCAAACCGGTTTATTTATTTGGGAATTTTTAAATATTTTAGAAACAGCGATTTCCTTACCAAAAAAGTGATTATTCTTGGATATAATGAAACAGCAAAAAAATTGGCTACGTATTTTGAACAGGACGGTTTGAACATTCAAATAATCGGTTACATCGAAGATGAAGAAAATATCCAGGAATTATCACATTATCCGGTGTTTGGAAATATTGATGATGCCTTACAAATTGCGAAGGATCTGAAAGCACAGGAAATATTTTCAACTATCACACCGGAACAAAACAATGATATTTACGAGCTCATGTTTCAATCGGAAAAAGAATGCATCCGGTTTAGAATTGTGCCAAACCTTTCGATGTTTATTACCCGGGAAGTACACATAGAGTATTATGGAGAATTGCCAATACTTGCCTTGCGGAAAGAGCCTCTTGATGATGTGGGAAACCGTATCAAGAAAAGAGCATTAGATGTTACGGTAAGTTTGCTGGTAACTATTTTTATTCTTTCATGGCTGATTCCCGTTATAGGCATCTTGATTTTCCTGGAATCAGGAACACCTATTTTCTTTAAACAATTACGAACCGGGAAAAATAAAAAGCCTTTTTATTGTTGGAAATTCAGAAGCATGAGAAAAAATAATGATGCTGATGTCAAACAAGCAACACGCAATGATAACAGGGTTACTTTTTTAGGCAGAATTTTACGTAAAACGAGTCTGGACGAATTTCCTCAGTTTCTAAATGTATTAAAAGGCGAAATGAGCCTTGTTGGTCCACGTCCACACATGATAAAACATACTTCCGACTATTCTAAATTAGTAGATGAGTATATGGTAAGGCAGTTTATTAAACCTGGTATTACCGGCTGGGCACAAATAAACGGTTTTCGTGGTGAGATCCATAATCCTGAGCAGATCAAAATGCGGGTTAATAAGGATCTGTGGTATCTTGAGAACTGGACGCTTTTGCTGGATATAAAAATTTTATTTCTGACGGTTTATTATGTTTTCAGAGGTGATAAAAAAGCCTACTAAAATGGGGACAAGTGGTTAATAGAATTATAACACATCGTGGATAGAAACAAAAAAATAAAAAGCGCTTTAAATAGTATCAAAAATACCGTACTTTTTATTTTCAAATTGCTTAATTTTAACGACCCAAAAAACCAATCCAACCCTCTGATCTTCCGAATAATTTAGCGCAAAATACCTTTTGTCATGGACCAAGAAACACTATTAAAAGATTTAAATAAGATTTTCATCAAAGTATTTGATGATGACTCAATACAATTGAACGAAAATACCACTACGGCTGATATTGAGGCCTGGGATTCGCTGAATCATATACAAATGATCACAGCGGTTGAAAAACATTATAAAATCCGTTTCAATTTAAATGAACTACTCAATTTTAGAAATGTAGGAGATTTGTGTAGATCGATCCAGGCAAAATAAATTTATCCTCCGATTGGTTATTTTCCTGTTTTTCGCCTTTTATAACGCGCAAAAGAAAAATTTTCTTTAATGCTGTTTACTTCGATTACTTATTTCCTGTTCCTTGCTTTATCCGTAATAGTTTATTATTTAATTCCAGTTAAGTACCGGCAGCTTTTTCTCATTGCTATCAGTATGTGGTTTTATATGTACGTGAAAGTTTCGTACATATTTATCATCCTCTTTATTATTATAATTAACTACGGGCTAGGAATTCTCATTCAGCGCACTAACAGCAAACAGAGAAAAAATGCTTTTTTTTATTTATCGTTATTCTTTAATTTATCCGTTCTTATTTTTTTTAAGTATTGGAACTTTTTAATGCTGAACGTATTTGAATTTTTCGGCTGGTTTCATTTAAGTAATTCCGTTTCGTTGCCATTTCTCGATATTGCTTTACCAATAGGATTATCGTATTATATCTTTCAAACTATTGGCTATATAACAGATATTAAAAGAGGAACTATAGCTGCGGAAACGAATTTTTACCGGTTTACTTTATTTACGATATATTTCCCAAAACTGTTAGTCGGTCCGATAGAGCGTGCCAATCACTTTTTACCGCAGCTAAAAAGAAAAATAACATTTGATAAAGAAAATATTACAGAAGGTGCCAAACGCATAGCATGGGGATTATTTAAAAAACTGGTTGTGGCCGACAGAATCGCTATTTATCATTTTAAAGTTCTCAGCACTGCAGATCATCAAAGCGGCGGTACTATTTTCCTTGCCTGTATATTGTACACTTTCCAGGTTTATGCGGATTTTTCAGGCTACACGGATATTGCTTTAGGAACCGCCCGCATGTTTGGTTTCGATTTGATGGAAAATTTTAAACGGCCTTTATTAGCAAAAAATGTGAGTGATTTTTGGAGAAGGTGGCATATTTCACTTTCCTCCTGGGTTAACGATTATATTTTTAATCCCATAGCTTTGAAACATCGCTATTGGGGAGAATGGGGGGTGTTCTACGCACTTTTTATAAGCTTTGTAGTAATAGGAATATGGCATGGAGCTGCATGGACTTATGTTTTTTTTGGAGTGTTGCAAGCAATTGCCCTCATTTATGAAACTGCAACCAGACGGGCAAGAAAAAAGATTTCAAAAAAAATAAATCTTCAAGCATACAATGTTATCAGTATTCTGATTACTTTTTTATTTGTTACTTTTTCACTTATTATATTTCAATCGAAAACCATTGGTGACGCGTTCGATATCATTTATAAAATGTTTACTAATTCCGGTAAGCTTTATCTTTATCCTTCAATAGGGATATTCATGATTACCGGTTGTGCAATAATGATGATTTATGATTTACAGGAAGAATATAAAATCGTGCCTTTTTCTTTATTATCGAATAAAAGCTGGTTGGTTCAGCAGATAGCTTATGCCCTGTTACTGATATATATTTTAATGGCCGGAGTATTTGACGGAGGACAATTTATTTATTTCGCATTCTAACAAAAGAAATGAGTTGGATTCAAAAAATAAAACAAGAAGAATTACCATCGCTGCTATTTAAAACAGTTATGTTTTTATGCATTTTGTTTATTCTTGATTTTGTATTCGGTAACATTTTGCGCAATTTATATTCAAACCAAAAGCCGGGAGAAATTTATAGAATAAATTATTCAATGGATAGTACGAGAGCAGATATTTTAATATTTGGGGCTTCCCGAGCCAATCATCATTATGTTCCTGAAAATTTTCTAAAAAGGATGAACCTAAGCTGTTATAATACAGGAAGAGATGGGCAAATTATACTTTACAATTATGCGATTCTTAAAAGCGTTTTGAAAAGATATTCACCTAAAATTGCGATATTAGACTTAAGTCGCGATGAATTTGCAACTGATCAACAAAGCTATGACAGATTATCTGCTTTAATTCCCTACTATAAAACACATCCGGAAGTCCGTGAAATTATTGACTTAAGGAGCCCGTATGAAAAATTTAAAATGATCTCGCATATTTACCCTTATAATTCATTGATTTTTAGTTTAATTATGGGTGTAATTGAATCGCATACAAAAAGAAAGAACGTTAATGAAGAAAATGGTTATGTGCCGCTAACCGAACCTTGTTATAAACATCTCATTAAAGATACTTCTTACGGAATTACAGATTTAGATCCGATTAAAATCCAGGCTTTTGAATCCTTTGTGAAAGATTGCCACAAATCTAACATAGAATTATATGTCGTTGTATCACCACTTTTAGTTGAATATCTTCATCAAAATGTATCCTTAAAAATAGCCGCGGGCATTGCAAAAAAATACGACGTTCCTATGTTTAGCTTTACCAATATTCCAATCTTTTATAATAATGATCTATTTGCTTCGGATGGAACTCATTTAAATGACAAAGGAGCGCGCATCTTTACCAATATGGTTATTGATTCAATCATGAAGGACCAGGGAATGAACATTCGAAAGGAAATTTTAGGGAACAGGCAAAATATTTCTAATAATTAAATCGATACAAGATTAAAATGGAAGAAAAGTTTCAGACTTCATTTTCAAAAGACATTCTTTTCATAAATAATATTGAATCCAGAATTGCATCTATTACCCGCAAATTGAAAGAAGATATGTTTAGCCTCATCAGAAGAAAAGGCGCCGTTGTCGGAATTAGCGGCGGTATAGATTCGTCGGTAACACTGGCACTTACTGTAAAGGCAATAGGACCAGAAAATGTAATCGGAATATTACTGCCTGAAAAGGATTCAAGCAATGAAAGCAAAGAACTGGCTTTAAAGCTGGCTCATCAATTAGGGATAAAAACCATCGAGGAAAATATTACTGCAGCGCTGGAAGGATTCGGTTGTTATCGGCGTCGGGATGAGGCTGTAAAAGCCATTTTCCCTGAATATGATCCACAGGAATATGCAATGAAAATCGGGATCAGCCCTGAAGGAATCAGGCGCAATTTGCCGCCGGTTTTTTCTTTGACAATTGTAGACCAAAATGGTAATGAGAAAAGGAAGCTTCTTCCCGCAAAGGAATGTTTACAAATTATAGCGGCTTCCAATTTCAAACAAAGATCCAGGATGTCTATGCTTTATTATCATGCAGAAAGATTGCATTATGCTGTAATTGGAACTCCCAATAAACACGAAGTAGAACAGGGTTTTTTTGTAAAGCATGGGGACGGAGCAGCGGACATTATGCCGATTAGCCATCTATATAAAACACAAATATATCAACTGGCTAAACATCTTAATATTCCAAAAGAAATTATACAAAGAACGCCAACTTCGGATACTTATTCAGCAGAACAAACGCAGGAAGAATTTTTCTTTCAGTTACCTTTTCATGAAATGGATTTACTATGGTATGGGTATGAAAATGGATATGACGCTTCGGAAGTAGGTGCGGCGCTCGGCAAAAATGAAGAAGAAATAAAAACGATTTTTGGAAATTTTCAAAGGAAACAAAAAACGACTGAATATCTCAGGATGAAGCCAATCGTCACTTCTCAGATATCTTAATTCAAGCCGCAGATTTCTAATTTTATTTTAAATGATTTCAATTCCTCAACGTTTGCTTGGTGAAGCTTTGTTACGTTCTGCAACAAACTTTCCTTTAAAAACAGCAATCATTGTAAAAAACAAAGAATATTCCTACCAGCTTTTAAAAGATCATGCTGAAAAATTAGCTGCGTATTTTGTAAAAGCCGGAATAAAAAAAGGAGAACGCATTGGCATTTATCTAGACAATTCATGGGAATGCATTGTTTCAATTTATGCAGCAACAATTTCCGGCGGTGTGTTTTTAGTTATTAACCCGCAAACAAAAGCAGATAAATTAAATTACATTCTTAATGATTCTGAAGCAAAAATCCTGGTAACAGCCCAAGCATTAAAAAATCAACTTTGCACTGCTTTAATACATACTCCTCATTTAAAGAATGTGGTTGTGTGTGCAGCAAACAAAGAAATAATGACATTTCCTCATTTACAAAGTGATTCTTTTCAGGAGTGTATTTCAAAAGAAGAGGAAGTGCTTTTTCCAAATATTATTCCAACAGACCTCGCTGCTTTGATTTATACCAGCGGCAGCACCGGATTTCCAAAAGGTGTGATGATGACTCATCAATCCATGGTTTTTACATGCTGGAGTTTGATAGAATATTTGCGCTTGTCAGAAGAAGATCGGATTATGCTTCTTTTACCACTTGCGTTTGATTATGGTTTATATCAACTTTTGATGTCGGTAACGATTGGCGGAACATTGATTGTTGAACAATCTTTTATTTTCACTGCAAGCATTTATAAACACATTGAAAAATATCAGCCCACTGTTTTCCCGGGTGTTCCCACAGTTTATGCAATGATGATCGCGTCAAATAAAGAAAACGACGTTTCTTTTGATTGCATCAAAAAGATCACAAATACTGCCGCTCATTTACCCGATGATTTTATCCCCGATCTAAAAAAAATATTTCCAAACGCGTTAATCTTTAAGATGTATGGGCTTACAGAATGTAAAAGAGTTTGCTATCTGGAACCTGAATTAATTGATGAAAAACCGACTTCAGTTGGCAAAGCCATTCCAGGAACTGAAGTTTTTCTTTTGTCGCCAGAAGGAGATCGTGTTCCTGCCGGAGAGCCGGGTATTTTGCATATACGTGGCCCACATGTGATGCTTGGATATTTGAATAAAAAAGAATTAACCGATCAAATGCTGAAAGAAGGAAAACTTCCCGGCGAAAAAGTTTTGTGTTCCAACGATTGGTTTAAAATGGACGAAGAAGGCTTTTTATATTTCCTCGGAAGAAATGACGACATTATAAAAAGCCGCGGAGAAAAAGTGAGCCCGGTAGAAATTGAAAATGTTATTTACAAAATAAACGGAATCCGGGAAGTTGCTGTTTTAGGAATTCCGGATGAAATTATGGGAGAAGCAATTGTTGTTTTTGCAACTATTTATGAACACGCCGATTTATCAGAAAAGGAAATTCAGCGTGAATGTATGCAACACCTTGAGTCTTTTATGATTCCTCAAAAAGTGATTTTCCTCGAGCAAATGCCGAAAAGCACGAATGGAAAAATTGACAAATTAGAATTGAAAAAAATGCAAACGGATGCGGCTGTCAAGGTCTGAAATTCTTAATCAGTTTGATGTTTGGTTAAAATCATGGAACGAACATGATCTTGAAGGCGTGATGCAATTTATGCATGAAGATGTTTTTTTTGAAAACTGGAATAGATCAAATATTTCAGGAAAAGAACCTTTAAAAACAATTTGGAAAAGATGGTTTGAAAATCACGGCAATTTTAAATTTTCTACAGAAGATCTTTTCGTTGATGAGCAGCAGCAAAAAATCGCATTCAGCTGGAAGCTCGAATGGCCTTCGCTGGAAAAAAAGTATTTGGCACATCGTGAAGTAAGAAGAGGAATGGATATTCTTCAACTCGAAAACGGAAAGATCAGGAAAAAAATAACCTACTCAAAAACTGTCGTGCAGATCGACAATCAGTCTATAACCTTAATTGCTGAATAAAAACATCACCGCTGTGAATACAATAACAACAGAAGAGCTTTTTTCTGAATTAACTTCTGAATTATCGGACACATTTCAGTTCCTGCAAGACAAACCGGAAGAGACCTTGGAATCGACTTTAAAAGCGTGTTGGTTTAAATCAGCAGGCATTCCAAAATCGGCTGTGAAGGCAATGAAAGAGCCATTGCCTGAGTTGGATGAAAAGCAAATTAAAGTTCTTCTTCAGCTGATCGGTCAAAGGCAAAAAAACATCCCACTTGCTCATCTTACGGGCCGTCAAAATTTTATGGGTATTGAATTGCTGTGTGATAAAAGGGCGCTGATCCCAAGAAAAGAAACAGAAATTTTAGGCAGGAAAGCCTTGGAGATTTCGAAGCAAGCAGCCTGTAAAAAAAATGCTGTTTATATATTCGATATTTGTTGCGGAGCCGGTAACCTTGGTTTGGCAGTTGCTTTTTATAATCCTAAGAGTAAAGTGATTGTTACCGATCTTTCTCATGAAGCAGTTGAACTGGCAAAAGAAAACATTTGTTTTTTAAATCTGAATCATCTTGTAAAGGCGATGCAAGGCGATTTATTTTCTGCCGTGGACCAGGATAAATTTTATGAAAAAATCGATATCATTATTTGTAATCCCCCTTATATTTCTACTGCAAAAGTTACCAAAATGAATACGGAAATTTCTGCTCATGAACCGGTTCTGGCTTTTGATGGTGGCATGTTTGGTACAAAAATCATTCAAAGATTTTTGAGCGAATCGCCGAAATTTTTAACAAAAGGAGGTTCGATAATTTTTGAAGTTGGCGCAGGCCAGGGCGAATTTATGATGCGTCTTTGTGAAGAAACCGATTACTTTTTTGATATCGAACCGGAAAAAGATGACTTGGGGAATATCCGGGTCATTCATGCAAAAAAGAAATAGCCTTATTTGTTCGTTTACTAAAAACGCATGTAATAAAAGGTTTGAATTCCTGCATAAAATATATAAATAAGAACCATGCAGATAAGATAAGTAATCCACCGAAGCCAAACAGGCTGTTTTAAAAAAAGTGGTAATATTTTTCGTCCCTTTTCATTGAATATCTCAATGATGAAAATGACCAGAAAGCAAAATAACGCGAAGAAAAACTGCGGTTGATTTCTGATGAAATTAAACTGCGCAGAACCGAAATGGAGGTTGCTGAAAATATGCGAAATAAAATAACCAGCATCAGCAACGGTATTTGAAAAAAAGAAAACCATTGAAAAAGCCATATAAAAAAATACGATGATTCTGCTAATGGTATTCACGGTGCTTTTTTTAAATCGTGAAACAAATTTTAACCGGTATCTTTTTGTATAAAATTCATAGATAATGGCGATTGCCTGTAAAAGGCCGAGAATTACAAAGGTCCAATTCGCTCCATGCCATATACCAACAATAAAGAAGGTTAAAAAAATTCCGGTTGTCATCGCCAGATTCCCGAACCTGCGGAATTTAATAATAAAAGGATTATAAATAAAATCATTGCACCAGGAGGATAATGAAATGTGCCATCTGCGCCAAAATTCAGAAATGTTTTTTGATAAAAAAGGCCGGTTGAAATTATCAACCAGGTTGATGCCCAATATCTTTGCTGACCCCAAAGCTAGATCCGTGTAGCCGGAAAAATCGCAATAGATATAAATGGTCTCTACAATTAAAACAGTAAAAAGTTGTAATCCCGAAAATTGATGAATATCATTGTAAACAGACGAAACAGTAACATACAGCGTATCGGCGATGACCACTTTTTTAAATAAACCCCATAAAAATAATCTCAGGCCATCTTTTGCCTGATTCAAATCGAAGCCACGAGGATTATTTAATTGCGGGAAAAAATGATTCGATCTTTCAACAGGGCCGGCGAGAAATTTCGGGAAAAAGAGCAGGTAGGTTGCAAAGGCGGCAAACTTATGTTGTGGCTTTTCGCTTCCCCGATCAATGCGAATAAGATAAGACAAACATTGAAAAGTATAATAGGAAATTCCCAGCGGAATCATCAGTTTTAAATAAGGGCTTTCAACATAGATCCCGGAATCAAAAAACAAAGAATTGATCTCATTCAAATAAACATCAAAATACTTGAACAAGGCAAGAATGGAAATATCTGACAGAATAGCGAACCAAAATAATTTATTTTTTAAAGCCGGTTTATTGTTATATTTTTCCAGCATAATTCCCCAGAAATAATTTACTATTGTAAATAATAAGGAGAAAAAAGCCACTCCAATGGAAAACCACGCAATAAAAGCCAAACTGGTAAAGAACAATACGTAAACTTTGTATCGGTTATATACGAGAAAATACGTTACAATTACCATCAGCAAAAAAATCAAATATCCAAATGAAAGAAGCAGCATAACAGCTAATTTTGCGGTAAATATATTTTAACTTCTGCTTTCAAAAAGAAAATTAAAAATATTTTGTCGCCAAAACCGTTTAATTGTTTATCGCTTATACTCCAAATCCCAATAAGGAATCAATTCCTGAAACCATTAAAAAAAATAAAACTGTATAAAAAACTACTGAGACAATGGAAGAAATTAAAAGGAAAATCAGGGAATATATTTTAGAAACAACCTATGTTTCGCCTGATGCAGTAAAAGACGATTCTTTAATTTTTATGGAAGGCATTTTTGATTCGATGGGGTTTCTTTTGCTTATCAATTTTATTGAAGAAGGTTTTGGTATTAAGGCAAAAGATTCAGAATTACTGGAAGACAATTTTGAATCAATTGAGGCAATTAGCAGATTTGTTGCCGGAAAGCTATTACAAGCGGCTTAAAGATGTGTGGTATCGCCGGACGATATCGTTTCTTCCCATCTGCTTCTGAGACCGAAACACGATCAGACATCAAAAAAATGTTGTCTGTTATCCGGCACAGGGGTCCCGATGAAAGTGGAATTTACCTGGATGAAAATGTTGGATTGGGGAGCGTGCGCCTCAGCATCATCGATATTTCTTCCGGGCAGCAACCGATGTGTGATGCATCCGGGGAATACTGGATCGTTTATAATGGAGAGATATTCAATTACCGGGAATTAAGGAAGCAAATTGAAAAAAAAGGAGTAAAACTTAAAACGAATTGCGACACTGAAGTAGTAGTTCAAATGTATGCGCTTTACGGCTCTGCCTGCCTTCAATATTTCAATGGTCAATTTGCTTTTTGCATCTGGAATCAAAAAAAACAAGAGCTTTTTTTAGCCCGTGACAGAATGGGCATCCGTCCGTTATTTTATTGGAAAGATGCCAATTCCTTTGCATTCTGTTCTGAAATAAAAGGATTGTTTACGCTGAATGACATTGGAAGATCAATCAACCTGGAAAGCATCGCCCAAATTTTTACTTTCTGGACTACGATTTCTCCAAATACCCCTTTTGAAAATATATACGAATTACCTGCAGGCCATTTCATGGTTGTAAAACCAACCTCTATTGAAATTCAAAAATATTGGTCACTTAATTTTCCGGATGATGGCAATCAATATGCAGGCAATTTAAATGATGCAATAGAAGAATTTAGGGATCTGTTAAAAGACGCCGTGAGAATCCGGCTACGGGCAGATGTTCAGGTAGCAGCATATCTAAGCGGCGGCCTTGATTCTACTGTAATTACTTCCTTAATAAAAGAAATTCATCCAGGTGTTCTCAATACGTTCTCCATTGGATTTAAAGATAAAGCATTTGATGAATCAGTGTATCAGTCGGAGGCCGCAAAATACTTTAACACCAACCATACTGCCTTTGAATGCAGCTCTGAAGAAATAGCGGAACAATTTATAAACACAATCTGGCATACAGAATTCCCAATTTTAAGAACGGCTCCAACTCCGATGTTTCTCCTATCGAAAAAAGTTCGAGAAAAAAACATTAAAGTGGTAATGACCGGTGAGGGTTCGGATGAAATTCTTGCAGGATATGATATTTTTAAAGAAGCGAAAATCAGGAGATTTTGGGCAAACCAGCCATCCTCCACCATAAGGCCGAAACTTTTATCAAAATTGTATGCTTATCTGCCATCACTAAAAGACGGCGGAAATGTAGGTGCAAAAATGTTTTTTGGTTACAAACTCACTGAAACATCGCATCCACTTTATTCCCATTTATTGAGATGGCATAATACTTCCCGGATAAAGAGTTTTTTTTCGGATGAAATAACTTCACAATTAAACAGATACGACCCCTTACAACAACTTTCAAAGAAGCTTCCGGTTAATTTTTCCTGTTGGAGCAAATTGGCGCAAACACAATATTTAGAATCGACTATTTTTATGTCGGGGTATCTTCTTTCTTCCCAGGGCGACCGTATGGCTATGGGTAATTCTGTTGAAGGCCGCTATCCTTTTTTAGATTACCGGGTAATAGAATTTTGCTCTAAACTTCCTGATAATTTTAAACTGAATTGCCTGAACGAAAAATTTTTATTAAAGAAAATGAGCGAAGGCAAAATCCCGGAATCAATAACCAAAAGAGTAAAACAGCCCTACAGAGCTCCCATCGCTAGTTCTTTTTTTAATACCAATACACCGTCCTTTATTACAGATATTTTATCTGAAAACTCAATCAAATCATGGAATTTATTTAATCCTCAGAAGGTAAATTCCCTAATGAACAAAATAAAACGTCAAAAAAATGTATCTGAAGTTGATCAAATGGCGATCACCGGAATTCTGTCCACTCAATTGATTCAGCAACTGTTTGTTGCAACTGGCACAATCGCCAACACTGATTATCCGTTGGATAGACAAATTATTAAGAAATCGCGATCGGATGATGCGGTTTTACTTTAAATTAAGTTTCAGTTTCTCTGAGAAAACCGAATTTGATTTAAGATTCCAACGAATTGATCTAAATTCATCTTTTTATGTGCGGTATTGCAGTAATTATAAATAAAACCGGTCGGAAAGCAGAGTTGCCTCTTCTTGAAAAAATGGCCGCAACTATCCATCATCGTGGACCGGATGACGATGGTGTAATGATTGATGGCCCCATCGGTTTTTTTCATAAAAGGCTTTCTATTATTGATATTGAGTGTGGCAAACAACCGATGACTTTTAATAATTGCACCATCATCTATAATGGCGAAATTTATAATTACATTGAGCTTCGGGAAGAATTAAAAAAGAAGGGACATACCTTTCAAACCTCATCAGATACCGAGGTAATTCTTCATATGTATTCAGAATATGGGAATGAATTTGTAAATCTTTTGAATGGAATGTTTGCTTTTATTATTTATGATAAAAATAAAAACAAACTTTTCATTTGCCGCGATCATTTTGGTATCAAACCTTTGTATTGGTATTATGACCCTGAAATAATTGCTTTTGGAAGTGAAATAAAGGCTTTACTGGCTCATTCCAAAATTGAAGCAGAGGCTGATGCTGATAATTTATATGAATATCTGACCTTTCAGTTTATCATGGGCGAAGGAACGATGTTTAAAAACATTTACAAAATTCTTCCCGGCCACTGGATGACGATTGATTTACAAACATGGGACATTAAACAAATAAAATATTGGGAACCGAACTTTAAAATTGACCAATATCACACAGAAGAATATTTTATCGTAGAACTGAAAAAGATTTTAAGGGAAACAATTTCACAGCAATTGCGCAGTGACGTTCCTATCGGTACTTATTTAAGCGGAGGAATTGATTCGTCGCTTGTGACCATCGGCGCTTCCAAATTTTTGGATAAACAATTTAAATCTTTTAGTGGCGCCTTCCGGGAAGGTCCGGACTTTAATGAACTGCCCTATGCCCGTATTGCAGCTCAAAGTGCAAATGCTGAATTGTTTGAAGTATTTCCGACCGAACAGGAATTTATAGATACGCTGCCAAAATTAATTTATTACCTTGATGAACCGGTTGCCGGACCAGGGCTTTTTCCGCAATATATTGTATCCAAACTCGCCTCACAACATGTAAAAGTAATTCTTGGCGGCCAAGGAGGTGATGAAATATTCGGAGGATATACCCGATACCTGGTTGCCTACCTGGAGCAAGCATTAAAAGGTGCTATTAATGAATCGAATGAAGAGGATGAGCATATCGTTTCGCTTGAGTCTATGCTTCCAAATCTTCCATCATTGAAACAGTATATCCCAATGATGAAAAGTTTTTGGAAAGAAGGCACTTTTGAATCGATGGATAGAAGATATTTCAATTTGATCGACAGGATGGGAACGACGAGTCAATATTTTCAGGAAGGGTTTATGAAAGAATGCAAGCATGAAGCGATTTTTCAAAAGTTTTCCGGCTATTTCAATCACCCTGACACAAAAAGTTATTTTAACAAAATGACGCATTTTGATATGCTGGGAAGTTTGCCGGGATTATTGCAGGTGGAAGACCGGGTAAGCATGTCCGTTTCTATTGAATCGCGTGTTCCGCTTTTGGACAGAAGAATTGTTGATCTCATTTCCCGAATGCCTGCCGGAATGAAATTCAAAGGTGGAGAAATGAAATATTTATTAAAAAGAACCATAAAAGATATTATGCCAGCCGAAATCATGAGCCGGAAAGATAAAATGGGTTTCCCGGTTCCATTGCATATCTGGTCAAAAAATCATGCGAAATCTTTTATTTTGGATACATTATTGTCCAAAAAAGCAAAGGAAAGGAATATGATTAATACTAAATACGTAGAGAAATTAATTAATGCTGAAGAGCCATTTAGTCGTGGATTGTGGGGACTTTTATCCCTGGAATTGTGGCATCAGCAGTTCATTGATAAGTAGTAGAAAGAAGCAAGTAACAGGAAGGAATTGGCGTATTTTGATTTGAGATTGAAAGGTTTTAAAAACAGGAATTTAGGATATTTGTTTTTCTGCTGTGCAGACGAAATTGGCAAAAGATTGACATTACATTGAATTGTAAATTATAATAAAAGAAATATTATTTATTTGTTGCTTTACTAAAGCTGAACCTTTACTATTGCAATTTAGTAAAATAAAAACGCCCTTTAGAAAAAACAAGACATCAAAATGGAAATTACCTCAGCCCCGTTGAAAGCAGAATCATGGAAAATTAATAAGATTGGAGTTATCGGACCTGGCATTGTTGGGATGCCAATGGCGGCGATGCTGGCAAATGCTAAAATTAAAATAGGAACAGACGAACCTGCAAAAGTAGTTATCGTTCAAAGAAATTCTGTCAATTCAGGGTGGAAAGTAAATGCGATAAATAGTGGAAAATCGGTGATTGGGGGTATTGAACCTGAATTGGATGATATCACACGCGAAGCTGTAAACGCCGGCCTTCTTTCTGCAAGTTCTGACTTTTCTGTGCTTTCTGATGCAGATGTCATTCTGGTTTCTATTCAGACTGATAAAAATGAAACCGGATTTGAACCGGATTATGGGCCCATGTTTGGCGGACTTGAGAAATTAGCAGAAGCATTACAAAAAAAACCGACGGGAAAAGTTCCGTTGATTATTTTCGAATCCACCCTTGCTCCTACTACTATGGATACTTTGTTCAGGGAGCATTTTAAAAAATATGGTTTGGAAGAAGGGAAAGATATTCTTTTAGGAAATAGTCCAAACAGGGTGATGCCAGGAAGGCTGGTAGAAAGAATCCGCGACGCCGATAAGCTTGCGGGAGGCTTGCATCCCGAAACCCCAAAATTAATTGCGAAACTTTATGATCACATTGTAACTAATGGCAAAGTTTATCAAACAAATAGTTTAACGGCAGAGATCGTGAAAACGCTGGAAAATGCCTATCGTGATGTAAGAATCGCTTTCTCTACAGAAATCGTGAGGTACTGTGATGACAACAACATTGATTTTTACAAAGTAAGGGAAAAGGTCAATGAGAAGTTATCGCAATCTGATAGAGCCACTTCAGATCCGAATGCGGTTCCCAGCGGCGGTATTTTAATTCCGATGCTCGGCGTCGGAGGACACTGTCTTCCAAAAGATGGTATTCTTCTATGGTGGCGTAATTTCCAAAAAGGCAATGATACTTCAAAAAGCCTCATTTTGCAATCAAGGCTGATCAATGATCATTCCCCGGTACATACATTCAAACAGGCAGAAAAAGCTTTTGGTAATTTGCATGATAAAAAAATAACTTTATTGGGTGTTGCCTACCGTTTCAATTCAGAAGATACCCGCAACTCCCCCACTCTTGTATTGGCAAATTATTTAAGGGAAAACAATGTGAACTATCTGATGCATGATCCTTATGTAAAAAATAATGATCAAAACCTTTTAAGATATGATCAGCAGGATCATTTAACGCATGATTTAAATAAAGCATTAAAATATGCAGATTATGTTTTTATTTGTTCGGCACATAAAGAATATATTGATCATTTTGAAATAATTTCTGCGCATAAAAACATTCAAGGCATCATGGATGCTTCCAATATTTATCACCGCAAAATGTTTGCTCAAACTCCCGAAAGGTATGCCGGCATTGGAAAAGGAACAGAAGAACCGACAGCTGATTTTGTAGACTTTGTTTATGAAAGTTTTCGTGCAATGGAAAAGGGATTGAGCCACGAGCTACTTGGCCTCATTAATTTTTATAACAAGAACTATGCTTTTGATGAATACAATAAAGTAAAATTTGAGGATGTTCAAAGGCTGGCCAAAACCTGTTCGACAGGTTGTGAAATAGCAGATCCCGACGTAATCGAAAGTGTTCCTGTTTATAATGATTTTTCCACCATCCTCGCCAAAAAAGGTTTTTCAAACAGTAAACTTCAATTGGCTTGAAAATTTTCTCAATAGTAGGTGCGCGGCCACAATTTATTAAACTGGCGCCCTTATCATCGGCACTTGCCGGTTTGCATGAAGAAGTCATTGTTCATACCGGTCAGCATTACGACTATGCGATGTCCGAAAAAATCTTTGAGGACCTGGGAATAAGAAAGCCTGATATTCACCTTGAAATTCTGCCCGGAAGTGTGACTTCGCAAATCACGCAAATGATGTTGATGTTGGATTCTGCGATGATAAAATCGAAACCGGATTTAGTTATCGTATTTGGGGACACGAATTCAACCTTTGCAGGAGCAATGGTTGCGGCAAAACTAAATGTTCCGATCGTTCATATTGAAGCGGGCTTAAGAAGTTATAACAAGGGGATGCCGGAAGAAATAAACCGCGTAGTAACGGATCACGTTTCTAAATATTTGTTTGCACCTACACAAACAGCTGTTGATATACTCATGAAGGAAGGTTTGGCGGAAAACTCTTTTTTTACCGGTGATATAATGGTTGATACTGTAAAAAATAATCTTCAGATAGCGCTTAGTAAATCAACAATTACTGAAGATTTGCATTTAGCAAATGAAGAGTACAACCTACTTACGCTGCACCGTAATTACAATGTAGATGACACAAAAGTACTCGAGCAATTATTAAATCAATTAGGTGAATTACCTGAAAAAATTATTTTTCCAGTGCACCCACGCACCAGGAAAATGCTTGCCGACACTTACTCGGTCCCAAAAAATATTACCGTAATCGATCCGCAGGGTTATCTCGATTTTATAGCACTGGAAAATTCTGCGAAAAGAATAATTACTGATTCGGGTGGTATTCAAAAGGAGGCGTACATTCTCAAAAAGCCTTGTATCACTTTGCGTACTGAAACAGAATGGGTGGAAACAGTGGATGAAAAATGGAATTTATTAATCAATCCTTTCGAGAAAAATATCGCTCTAAAGATTGCCGGTTTTAAACCGCCAGAAAACCAAAGAGATGTGTTTGGAAAAAATGTGACACAAAAAATGGTGAAAATAATAAATGACATTTAAAAACTGATGGCTGAACGAAGAACATGGGGAATTATTGGTGGAGGAATGCTTGGAATGACACTGGCACTTCGGCTGGCACAACGGGGAGAAAAAGTGACCATTTTTGAATCAGCAGATAAGGCTGGGGGTTTAACCAGTTCATGGTCTATGAACGGGGTGATTTGGGATAAATACTATCATGTTATCCTGATGTCT
>Ga0207652_10000706_pt1 | contig 32406 bp, 25 predicted proteins | sample KBSC63BmetaG_FD_184334 | JGI IMG/M metagenome (GOLD analysis project Ga0207652, IMG submission 184334) | Corn rhizosphere microbial communities from Kellogg Biological Station, Michigan, USA - KBS C6-3B metaG (SPAdes) (version 2) | ecosystem: Host-associated > Plants > Roots > Rhizosphere ...
CCGACCCAGGTGATGACCCCGTGCGACATCACCAGCGCCGCGTCCTGCCGGGGCGCGGCTCCGGTCCCGTCGAACAAGGTGAAGTGGCGCAAGACCGTGGTGCCCGCCTCCCCGTGCGACGGCCCGGAAAGCGCAGTCGGCGCGGCGCACGCTCCCAGCAGGGCACAAGCCACTGCCGCTCCGATCAGATGTTTCTTCACAGCAAGGCTCCGACAGCTCGTTGGATGATCGCGATGGCGCGCGTCCTTACAGCGCGGCCGTCTCGCCAGCCGGCGCCGCAACACTCGCGCCGTGGATCTCGGCATTGGGATCGATCAGCAGCCAGCAGATCGCGCCGATCACGCAGGCGACCGAGGTTACCAGGAACGAGCTGGTCCAGCCGAAATGCTCGGCCACGATGGGCGTGATTTGCGCCACCGCCGCGCCGCCGATCTGGCAACCGAAATTCATGAACCCCGAAACGGAGCCGGCGCACGAGCGCCCGAGATCGGCGCTCAGGGTCCAAAAGGCGCTCTGCGAAATGTACAGCGCGCCCGAACCCAGCGCGAGCACCAGCGCCGCGAACCTGGCGTCGGCCACCTGGGTCGCCAGGGCCACGAACACCGCCGCGAGGAACATGCCGATCGCAGCGGGGATGCAGCGGCCGACGTACTTGCCGCGGCTGACCGAAAGCTTGTCCGATGCCCAGCCGCCCAGCGCACAGGCGACAGCCATCGCGATGAACGGCAGCATGCCGTAAATCCCGCTCGACTTGAGGTCGAGCCCGCGCACCGAGGAGAGGTAGGTGAAGAACCAGGTGAAGAAGATGAAGGCGGTATAGCCGAAACAGAAATAGCTCAGCGTGAGCAGGCCGACGTGGCGGTTGCCGATGATCTCCTTCCACGAAAGAAGCTTCTCCTGCGGCGCGCTGGCGCCGCCCGCGCGCCCTTCGCGCATCCCGTCGGCGATGAGGTTCGCCTCGGCTGGCCCCACCCGTGGGTGATCCTGTGGCCGTTCGCGCGAACTGAGCAGCCAGACCGCCAGCACCACCAGCCCGATCACCGCGCTGGCCCAGAACGACGCCCGCCAGCCGTAGGCAATCATGATGAAGGTCACCAGCGGCGGGGCGATGCCCGCGCCCGCGCCCACCCCGGCGAAAATGATCCCGTTGGCGAGGCCGCGCTCGTGAGGAGGGACCCAGTTGGCGAGGAGCCGGTTGCTGGCGGGATAGATGACCGATTCACCGATACCGAGCAGCGCGCGAACGATGATCATGATGGCGAACGCCCCGGCGATGCCGGAGGGCACCGATGCGGTGATGGCGGTGAGGATGCTCCACCAGACGATGCCGAAGGCGATGACCCTGTACCCGCCGAACCGGTCCGCGAGGCGCCCCGCCAGCGGCTGCGCGAAGGCGTACCCCAGCATGAAGGCGGTCAGGACGGTGCCCAGTTGGACCTGGGTCAGGCCGAACTCGTTGCGCAGCGGCTGCGCCGCGATCGAGATGTTGGTCCTGTCGAGATAGGACACGGCAGAAACGAGAAAAATGATGCCGATGACGACCCAGCGGACGCTGCCGGCGCGCGAAGCTCTCTCTATCGCTCGATCCAAGTAATCCTCCCGTCAGCCGCTGTACGCGGCTCTTTTTGTGGCCGGCGGGGCCCAACAGGCGCTCCGCCGCCTCCGGTGTGCTCTCCGGCAGACCGAGGTCCAACCGGGCGGCGCACAGCGCTGCATAACCGACTAGATGGTCGAGCGCCGCCTATCCGTAAGGGATGAGCGCAAATACGCAAAACGCCGCCAGAAAAAATTTTGCCGGCTCTTACGGAAACGGTCCGAACGCCCATCCTACCTAGCATGGCGAACGTGATTTCCCCGCTATTCGACGCGGGGTGCCGTCCCGTTTGTCTAAAAAAACAAGTGGAAGTTTCCAAACCTCCAGGAAGCCGGCTGGCTTCCGGCGGGTGAGGTCTGTTGTCCTCATTCGCCGCAAAGAAAACAATTCAGGGCGGGGATCTGTTCATATGATCAAGCGAACGACTATTCTGACGACGTCTGCGATCGCCATGACCGCGGGCCTTCTGGCGTCGCAGCCTGCGCTGGCGCAGGACGCGACCGCAGCCAATCCGGCGCCCGCGACAGATGCGACGCCTGCGCCGGCGCCGGCCGCGCCGGACAATTCCATCGTCGTCACCGGCTTCCGGTCGAGCCTGACCAAGGCGCTCGACGAAAAGCGCCAGCAGGCGGTAGCGGTGGACACGATCCTGGCCGAAGACGTCGGCAAGTTCCCGGATTCCAACCTCGCCGAATCCATGCAACGCTTGCCGGGCGTCGCCCTGTCCCGCAGCGACGGCGGCGAAGGCCGCACGATCACCGTTCGCGGCCTCGGCGCGCAGTTTACCCGCGTGCGCATCAACGGCCTGGAAGCCGTTTCGCAGTCCGGCGCGTCCGACGCGAACGGCGGGACCAACGGCGGCCGCGAGTTCGCCTTCAACGTCTTCCCGTCGGAAATCTTCAGCTCGCTCTCGGTGCGCAAGACCGCTTCGGCGGATGTCGAGGAAGGCTCGCTCGGCGCGACGGTCGACCTCTCGGCGCCACGGCCGCTCAACTACAAGGACGATTTCGTCTTCAGCGCGAGCGCGCGCGGGGTGTACAACGACGTGGCGCGCGATTTCGACCCCAAGTTCTCGGGCCTGATTTCGAAGAAGTTCGCCGACGGCACGTTCGGCATTCTCGGGTCCATCGCCTACAACCGGCGGCACACTCGCGACGTCGGCTATTCGGCGGTGCTGGTCCTGCCGGCGTGGGTCAACGGCGGCTTCTGCTCGCCGGTCGGCGTGACCCCGCAAAATCCGGCCAACAACGCGGCCAAGGGAACGGATGCCCTGAATTGCAGCCGGGGCAATCCGCGCACCGGCACCATCGATGCATGGAACAAGGTCCAGAACCTGCGCGGTCCTTCGAACCTGCCCGGCGGCGGCGCGTTCTTCCCGCGCTTGCCGCGTTACCTCAATTCCGAGCAGGACGCGAACCGGCTGGGCGGCACGCTGACGTTCCAGTGGTCGCCTGACGAGAACACCAACATCTCTCTCGACGGGCTCTACAGCCGCTACTCCGCCAACCGCTCCGACAGCTATATCTCGGGCCTGTCCTTTGCCCGCTCGGCCAGCAACAACGGCCAGCCGATGACCTCGATCAAGGATATCGAGATCGATGACAAGGGCTCGGTGGTTTACGGTCTCTATGACGGCGTCGACGTGCGGTCGGAGCGCTGGGTTTCGATATTCACCACCACTTTCAAGCAGCTATCCCTGAACATGGAGCACCGCTTCTCGGATCGCTTCAAGATCAGCGGGTTGGCCGGATACCAGATTTCCGACTTCAACCAGCCGAGCCGTGGATGGTTCAACATCGACGCGAACGACACTCGGAACTTCTCGGTCGATTTCCGAAACAACAATACCTACCCGACGATCGATTTCGGCTCGACCGATGTCTCCGATCCGAACGACTTCGCTTACGGCCCCGGATTGCCCGACGGCACGGTGAACGGCACCTGGTCGGAGTCCAAGTCGCGCAGCAAGACCACCACCAAGGTCGCGGGGCTCGATGGCGAATTCGATCTCAACGATGCGTTGAAGTTCAAGGCCGGCGCCCAGTATCGCCAGGCCTATTACCACAACACGCCGATGTCGATCGACCCGGCGTTGCGCGGCACCCAGAAGCTTACCTCGCCGCTGTCCGACCTGACGCTTACCGTGGATGGTCTCGACAAGCTGCTGGGCCACGGCGCGCCGGCTTCATGGGTCGCGGCCGACCGCGACAAGTTCTTCAAGGAAATCGGCCTCAACGATTCGTGGTTCTGCGGGGTCGAGTGCGGCACCGGGGATTCCGGCGTGCGAGAGACGGTCAAGTCCGCTTACGGGATGGTCGACTTCAACTTCGACAAGCTGCCGGTAGCGATCCGCGGCAACGCGGGCGTGCGCTATGTGCACACCCGCCAGTACTCGTTCGGCTACGTTCCCGTCGCCAACCCGGTGGGGTCGAAGTACCCGACCTCGGGCCAATTCGCGGAAGCGGAACGCAGCTACGACGATTGGCTGCCCTCGGCCAACCTGGTGGCGGAATTCACGCCCAACCTGCTGCTCAGGCTGGCGGCGGCCAAGGTCATGTCGCGTCCGGATCTCAGCCCGCTCATTCCGAACAGCGGCGTGGACGCGGTCGGCCGGCGCGGCAGCATCGCCAACCCTTACCTCGACCCTATCCGGGCGACGACTTACGACGCGGCGCTGGAGTGGTACTTCTCGCGCGGGTCGCTGCTGTCGATCGCCTATTTCCGCAAGGACATCAGCACTTACATCCAGCGGATCAGTTCGCTGATCCCGTTCAACCAACTCGGCCTGCCGGATTCCCTGCTGGGCAATTCCAACACGCTGCCGACCGAGCTGTTCACCATCAACCGGCTGGCCAACACTCCGGGCGGCAAGCTGGAAGGCTTCGAGCTCAACTTCCAGGCTCAGCTTCGCTTCCTGCCGGGGCTGCTCAGCAACCTGGGCGTGCTGGCCAGCGGCACCCTGGTCCATTCCAAGATCGACTATGTGCTGCAGAGCGCCAACGGCGTGCCGACGCTGACGACGTCCGACGATCTGATCGGCCTGTCGCGCAGAACCGCGAGCGGCACGGTCTACTACGACGACGGCCGGTTCAGCGCCCGCGTCACCGGCAACTACCGCTCGCGCTATATCAACACCATTCCATCCGGCGCGCAGGACAGCGACTACATCGCCAACAAGCCGACTTTCAACGTCGACTTCCAGACCTCTTACCAGGTCACCGATCGGATCAAGGTATTGCTCGAAGGCCAGAACCTGACCAACCAGGACAGCGTGCAATACATCGACAGCGTGCGGCAGGATTCGCTGTTCGCCCTGCACAGCGGGCGCACGTTCACGGTCGGGGTGGACTTCAAGTATTGATGCCGGGGAGGGGGCTGCGGCCCCCTTCCACCTGAGCCAGTGTCCGGAGGGGAGTTGATGCAATGACAGCGTGGAATCGCCGTACCGTTCTGCAGGGGCTGGGCGCGGCCGCAACCGCCAGCCTGTGGTGGCCGACCAGCGCCGACGCGCTCGGGCTGCCGGAAGACAAGATCAAGGCCGTTCGCTATTACAGCAACTCGGGCGACATCAACGGCCGCGGCGGCCAGCCGATGGTCAACCAGTCCTCCAACGTCATCGTCATCGAAACCCAGTCCGGCCTTAAGGGCATCGGCGAGGGCGGTGAGCCGCGGACGATGGAAGAGGCCGCCCGCATGCTGATCGGCAAGGATCCGTTCCGCATCGAGCAGCAGTGGCAGCGGATGATGCGCGGCATGTTCTATCCGGCGGGCCGCGAGAAGCTCCATTCGCTCGGCGGCCTCGACCTCGCGCTGTGGGACCTGAAGGGCAAGGCGCTCGGCGTGCCGATCTGGCAGCTGCTGGGCGGCAAGTCGCGCAACTATGTCGAATGCTATTCGACCGGGTTCCCTCGGCCGCAAGGCGGCACCCTGGCGGACCGGGCGAAAGCCTGCCGCGATGCCGGTTTCCGGGTGTTCCGCCATTCGACCGACAACCGCACGGGCACGGTCGAGCGCTTCTCGCTCGTCAGCAAGATCTTCGCCGACTGCGAGACCCTGCAGAAGGTGACCGGCGATGGCGGCTGGGCGCTCGACTTCCATACCGAGTTCGATCCGCCGGACGCGATGCGCCTGCTCAAGATGATCGACGATGCGCATCTCGCGCCGTATTTCCTCGAGGACCCGATCCGCAGCGAGAACGTGGAGGCGCTGCGCAACATCCGCCTGCTCAGCCACGCGCCGCTCGCCGTCGGGGAGCAGTTCGGCTACAAGTGGGACGCCAACCAGATCATCGAAGAAAATCTGGTCAATTACTTGCGCGCGACGCTGCCGAATGTCGGCGGCATCAGCGAGTACATGAAGCTAATCGCGATGTGCGAGACGCACTACATGGGCATGATCCCGCACTTCTGCAGCCCGATCGCCGAGGCGGCGCTGGTCCACTGCCTGACCGCCACCTCGATCCCCGCGCTGATGGAGATGGTCGGCGACGGCAACCGCAACTTCCCGTACCTGCCCAAGGCCTACGACTTCCGCGACGGCAAGATGTGGCCGAACGAGCGGCCAGGCCTCGGCGTCGAGATCGACGAGAGCAAGCTCAAGCGGATCGGCGTCTACGACACATACGAGGTCGGCATGCCGAACGACGAGCGGCCGGACGGGTCGTACACGAACTGGTGAGAGGCTTGGGGCGGCACCCGATCTCGCCGTTCCCGAGCCTCTTCGGCGGTGTGGAGCTCCTTCCCTCCCCCTTCCACACCGCCACTTTTTAGCTACGAGCGGAACGTCAGCCCGATCGAGAACGACCGCCCGAAGCGCAGCGCGAACAGCGAATCCTGCCGCTGGCTGTCGATATATTGGACGTTGGACTGGTTGGTCAGGTTGAGCGCCTCGAACAGGATCTTGACCCCCGGGGTGATCTGGTAGGTGGTCTGGAGGTCCAGGTCGAACGTCGGGCGGTTGGCGATGTAGTCGCTGTCGGCCGCGCCCGAAGGGATCGTGCGGATGTAACGCGAGCGGTAGTTGGCGGTAATCCGCGCGCTGAACCGGCTGTCCTCGTAGTACACCGTCCCGCTGGCCGAACTGCGCGACAGGCCGAGCAGGTCGGCCGTTGCCGTCAGCGTGGGCACGCCGTTGGCGCTCTGGAGGATGTAGTCGATCTTCGATCGGGCGAGAGTGTAGCTGGTCATCAGCCCGAAGTTGCCGAGAAACCCGGGCATGAAATGCAGCGGCATCTGCGCGTTGATCTCGATGCCGTGGAGCCTGCCGCCGGGCGTGTTGGTGAGCTGGTTGATGATGAACAGCTCGCCCGGCTGCGTCTGCGAATTGGCCAGGACCTCGTTCGGCAAGCCGAGCTGGTCGAACGGCACCAGCGAACTGATCCGCTGGATGTAAGTGCTGATATCCTTGCGGAAATAGGCGATCGACAGCAGCGATCCGGGCGCGAAGTACCATTCGAGCGCTGCATCGTAAGTGGTGGCCCTCGTCGGCTGGAGATAGGGATTGGTCAGGTTGCCCCGCCGGCCGACCGCGTCGACGGTGCTGTTGGGAACCAGCGGGCCGAGGTCGGGCCGCGCCATGACCTTCGCCGCCGCGAGCCTGAGCAGCAGGTCGGGCGCGAGGTCCGCGACCAGGTTGGCCGACGGCAGCCAGTCGTCGTAGCTGCGCCGGGCTTCGGCGAATTGACCCGAAGTCGGATATCTCGAGCCGGGCGGGTTCGCCACGGGGACGTATCCGAACGAATATTGCCGGGTGCGGACATAGCGAACGCCCAGATCGCCCCGGATCCGCAGCGGAAGAAGGTCGCGGGTGTCGAGCTTCAGCATCGCGAACGCGCCGCTGGTGGTTTCCTTCACGCCCTCCGGACCGTTGCCGCATTCCACTCCGCACAACCACGATTTGTCGTAACCGATCGCCGCGCGCATCTTGTCGCGATCGATCGCCGCCCAGGCCGACGGCGCGCCGTGGCCGAGAAGCTTGTCGAGATCGGTGATCTCGAGAGTCAGGCTGGACAGCGCCACCCCGGGCGGCAACGCCGGCACGTTTTCGTGCGCCGGATCGAGGCGCAGTATCTGTTCCCGGTAACGGCTCTGCCTGAACTGTGAGCCGGCGACGAACTGGAAGCCCTTCCTGAACTCCCATTCGACTTTGAGATTGAGCGTCTTGTTCCGGGTCACCCGAGTGGAATCGGTCTCCGACAGGGTTCCCCTCACCGTTCCGTCAGGCAGCGAGGGGCCGAATTCGAAATTTCGCGGATCGCCGACGTCCATCCCGAAGTCGATCGTCGGGTATGTGCTGTTTTGCCGGAAATCGACCGAGAAGCCGTCCGCATCGTTGGCGTCCATGTTGAACCAGCCGCGCGCGGGCTGGTCGTAGTTGGCAATCTCGATGCCGGCGCGGCCGCTGAGTTTGACACTCTCCCCCAGCCGGCGGTCGACGCTCAACACGCCTTGCTTGATGTTCGTGCTGAACTGCGAAACCCATCGCTCGGAGCGGACGTCCACTCCGTCATACAGGCCGTAGATGACCGAGCCGTCGGGATCGATCTCTACGTCGCGCACGGAGGTCATCGGCTGGCCGTTGTTGCTGCTGGAGCGCGCGAACGAGACGCCCGAGATGTAGCTGTCCGCCCGCACGACAGAGTAGTCCGTGTAAAGCCCGTCCAGGGTCACGCTGGTCGCGTCGTCGGGTGCCCACTGGAAGGCGACCGTCCCGCCGAGGCGTTTCACCTGTTGCTCTGAATCCAGGTAACGCGGGAGGCGAGGGAAGAAGGCGCCGCCCCCGGCCTGGCCCATAGGGCCATCCTGGTCCTGAATGGCGTTCCAGGCATCCAGCGATCCCGTGCGCGGGTTGCCTGTGCTGCAGTTCGTCGCGTCGGTGCCCTTGGCGGGATTGGGCGTGGGATTGACCGGCGTCACCCCCACCGGAGAACAGAAACCGCCGTTAACCCACGCGGGCAGCACAAGGACGGCCGAATAGCCCACATCGCGCGTGTGGCGCCGGTTGTAGGCGACTGATGCGAGGAACCCGAAGGTTCCGTCCCGGTTCTTTGCCGATACCAGCCCTGACAGCCGGGGATCGAGCTGCTGGGCCATTTCGTTGTATTGGCCCCGGGCGCTGGCGGTCAGAACGAAATCCGACCGGGCATCGAGCGGACGGCTCGTTTCGAGATCGACGGTTGCGCCGAGCGAGCCTTCCTCCACGTCGGCGGAGGACGTCTTGCGAACCGACAGCGAACTGAAGATTTCGGAAGGAAACACGTTGAAGTCGAAGCCGCGCCCGGAATTGCTGCCGCCGTAAGCGTCGGAAGCGCCGGTTTGCGACGCCACCTCCATGCCATCGATGCGTACTCTGGTGAATTCGGGCCCCAGCCCGCGGACCATGATATTGCGGCCTTCGCCTCCGTCGCCCCGCGACAGGGCGACCCCGGGGAGGCGCTGCATCGCTTCCGCAAGATTGGATTCGGGGAATTTCCCGACGTCTTCGGCCAGGATCGTATCGGTCGATCCCGTCGTTGACTTCTTGATCGCCAGAGCCTCGCGCAAGCTCGAACGGAACCCGGTCACAACGATGATCGGAGGCGGCGGCTCGGTTGCCACACTATCGTCAGGCGGAGCCTGGGCGAGGGTCTCCTGCACCACGGTGAAAGTGCGCTCGTCGATCTTCACCGCTCTGAGGCCGGTATTGGCCAGCAGCCGTTCGAAAGCCTGCTGCGGCTCCAACGTCCCCCTGACAGTCGTCGTCGTCTTGCCGCGCAACAGCCGTGCGCTGACCAATATCTGGATGTTGGCCTGGCGCGCCAGCTCCGGAACCGCGGTCGTCGCCGGCTGGCTGGGAACGTCGACCTTCACGGGCTTCGCGCTGGCCGACGCGCCACCGAAGGCGGCGTAGAAGCCGACAGACGCACAAAGCGCTGCACGAAGGGTCAACGCATCATTCCTCCCCGGAGACATCCGCCCCCCTGTATTCAGGGCGGGCATGCCAAAAATGCGAAAAGAACCGGCTCAGCTCTTGGTGATCTCGATCCGACCGTTCTTCTTCTCGACCGTGGCTCCGAATGCGGTTGCGACCACTTCAGCGAACTTTGACGGTTCTCCCGCGTTGAACCGCCCGATCACCCGCTCCTCGCCGAGCGCGGGATCGATCTGCAGCTTGACGAGGTTGTATCGATTGAATTCGTCGGCAGCCTCGCGCAGCGTATTGCCGTCGAACTGCAGCACGCCGCTGCGCCACGAAAGTTGCCGTTCGATCTCCGCCGGGTCCTTGACCAGGCGCTGGACGCCGTGCGTCTCGCTCACGAACGCGCTCGTGCCGGCCGAAACCCGCAAGCGCCTGCCCGACTGGGCCTCGGTCCACACTTCGACAGTGCCTTCCGTCACCTGCACGTCGGCGCCGTCGTCGCGCTTGCGCACGGAGAACGCGGTGCCCACGGCGCGGACGCGAACGTCACCCACGGAAACGACGAACGGGCGCGCGGCATCCTTGGTAACGTGGAACCAGGCCTCGCCTTCGTCCAGCCGCACGCTGCGCAAGCTCGGCGACTGGCGCACGTCCAGCCGGGTTGCCGTGTTGACGACAGCCAGCGACCCGTCTTCCAGCGCGACATGGGCCGTCTGCCCGACCTGCGTCGTGATATTGTTGGCGGCGCCCTGGGGACCTCCGCCCAGAACGCCTGACAGGAACGCCACCGGGACGGCCGAGGCGGCCAGCGCCGCGCCTGCCCACAGCAGCCCCCGGCGGCCGATGCGCGGGCCGGAGGCGCCGGGCTCATCCTCCGCGAGCTGGCTGCGGTCGGCCTCCGCGGGGATACTTCCCCGGGCATCGAGCACGTCCCAGACATCGGAGCGGGTCGCGTTCGAGCCATCCACCATCTGCAACAGCGCCAGCGTGCGGAAAAGCGCGCCGCGATGACGATCATCGCGGGCGAGCCACTTTTCCAGATCGGCTTTCGCCTGTTCGTCCAGCGGTCGTGAATCAATGCGGGCCACCCATCGGGCCGCCTCTTCATTGACCAGCTGCGCTGACCCAATTCGTTCCATGCTTCGTCATTCTCTCTGCGGAAGTTTCGCCCTGCTCCTCGGTTTCCGCGATCGCCTGCTGGATCAATCGCAGGCCCTTCGCGACATCGTTCTCCACCGTATGTTCCGGAACGCCCAGCCTTTGTGCGACCTCCCGCTGGGAGAGGCCTTCCATTTTCCTCAACAGGAAGATGTCGCGACAGCGGCTTGGCAAATTGCCGATTATATTTGTAACGAAATTCAGTCGGTCTTTTTCGATGGCAGTCTGTTCCGGGTCTGACGCTTCGTCGGCGACGTTGAAGCTCTCTATGTCTGCTACTGCGTCGATGCTCACGATCCTCGACCGGCGTACGCGGCCGAGCACGATCATCTTGGCGGTCGTGAACAGGTAGGCGCGCGCGTTTCTTATGTGTGAGATGTCATCGAGATTGGAGAGCCGGCAGTAGCTCTCCTGCACGATGTCTTCGACATCATTGCCATCCGTCACCTTTCTCAGCCACGACCTCAGAGCCGGTTCGTGCACGAGCACTTCCCGCACCACCCAATGCATCACCTCCAGGCGGCCGTTGTGGCCCACTGTTTGTCCCGATCCTTTCCTCGCCATATCCAAGATGGATGGTACGCCGAAATCCGTAACCGGCCAACGCGACCGGGCGAAATATTCTTACCAGCCATCGTCGGCGGCAGGAGTTGGAGCCGGGCATTTTGTCAGACCAAAAAGCCCGGCCCCGAACGTGGAACGGAGGGGGCGGCCTCAGGATTGCCGCACGCGCGAGGCGCCCGTCGCGAAACGATCACTTGGGGTCGGGGATGATGTCCTGGAAAACGATCTTGGAGTTCCGCACGACGAACACGTCGCGCCCGGTCACCTGGTTGGGCTGCCCCTTGAACTGGGTCCAGTAAAGGAACGCGATGTCATTCCCCTTCGGTTCGACCCGGGTTTCCATCCCCTTGATGGCGCCGAGGTTGTCCGGTGCGGTCAGCGTCGCGAAGACGCGCCGGGCATCGGCAGCGCCGGAGAACACCCCGGGTCCCTTCGCCGGCGTCTGATCCTTGACCAGGCCTTCCGGGGCGATCACCACCGCGTCGTCGGCGTAGTCGCTCATGATCGCGTCGAGATCGCCGGTCTTCATCGATTTGACGTGCTGTTCCACCACGTCCGCTGGCGACGTCTGCGCGCTGTCGGACGACCCTGACGCGGTCGGCGAGGCTGCGGGTTCGGGCGCCTTGCCGGAGCAAGCCGCCAGCGCCGCCACGGCTGCAAGGGTGAATATGGTGTGCGCAACTCGTGCCATCGGCCTGTCTCCCGTCAATTTGTTGGACAAGTATGATGCGCCGCGCCGCGATTGTCGCCAATATCCTTTTCCGCCGATTCGCGGATTTGGTTGTCCCGATCATCTAAGGCGTGACGTGAGAGGAATTCGGACAGCCTGCCTGGTTGGGGCGGGCGCCGAGTGTCGAATGGAGAGGGGCTGCCCGTGAAATTGTCGATGCTCTATCTGGGCTTCGCTGCGCTGATGCTGCCGGCCGGGTTGCAAGCGCAGTCGGCCGGATCGCGCAACGTGCCGCTGGCGGAACGGATCGCGCATACGGACCCGGCGAAATACCGCGACCTTTCGGCGGTCCATCTCGGCGCGGGGTCGATGAAGTTCGAGCAGTTGTTCGGCAACGACGCGGTGAGCCCGAACTTCATCTTCCTTCATCGCGGGGTGATCCCCCCGGGGTCGGGCATCGGCGAGCATTTCCACAACCAGTGCGAGGAGATGTTCGTGATCCTCGACGGGGAGGGCGAGTTCACCGTCAACGGCCACACGTCGAAGCTCAACGGGCCGGTCGGCGTCCCCGACAGGATGGGCAGCGCGCATGCGATCTACAACGCCAGCGACAAGCCGCTGCAGTGGCTGAACATCAACGTCGGCCTGACCAAGCGGTACGACAACTTCGATCTCGGTGACGACCGCTCTCACGCCGCGCTCGACCCGATCCCGCAGTTCATCAACTTCCACCTCGACAAGGCGCTGCTCAAGCCGGTCCAGGCCATGAATGGCGGCACCGGCGCGGTGCAGTACCGCCGCGCGCTGGAGCCGAGCGTGTTCTCGACGCCCTGGGCTTATGTCGATCACCTCGTCGTTCCGCCCGGCGCATCCGTGGGGCCGTCGAGCGATCCGGCGATCAGCGAAGTGTACTACGTCATCGCGGGGGATGGCAGCGTGACCGTCGGAGGCGAAAGCGCTCCGATCAGGACCGGCGATGCGGTCGCGGTCGACCTCGGCCAGGTGCACGCGATCCGGGGCGGCAGCGCGCCGCTCGAAGTGATGGTCATCGGCGTGGCGCGCGATCTCGCGACCAAGGCGGCGTGGCAGGAAGCGCAGGCACTGGCGCAGCGGGGAGCGCGGCGATGAGGGCTCCGACTCGATTGCTCGCCGGTGGTGCCGCCGCGGCGTTGCTGTGCCTTGCCGGGCCGGCGCTCGGCGATGGCGCCGCGAACGGTGACTGGTCCAGCTACGGCCGGGACCAGGGCGGGGCGCGCCATTCGCCGCTGACGCAGATTACGCGGGCCAACGTCGCCGATCTGCAACGGGCCTGGGTCTACCACATGAAGACCGACGCCGCGGGGCAAGGCAACGCGCCCGAGGCGGCGGACGCCGGCGACGCTCCGCGCCGGGCCGGACGGTTCTTCCCCTCGCAGGCCACGCCGCTCGTCGTCGGCGGGGTGATGTACGTTCCGACCCCTTACGGACGCGTCGTCGCGCTCGACGGCGAGAGCGGCCGGGAGCTGTGGAGCTATCTCCTGCCGGGCGACGACAAGCCGGCCACCCGCGGCGTCGCCTACTGGCCCGGCGGCAAGGGGTCTCCGGCGGAAATCGTCTTCGGCAGCCGTTCCGGCCGGCTGATCGCGCTCGACGCGGCGACGGGAACGCCGATCGCCGGGTTCGGCACCGGCGGCGTGGTCGACATGAAGACGCCGGAAGTGCTCAACGGGTTCGATCACGACAGGGCCGGCATGGGCATGAGCTCGGCCCCGCTGGTGATCGGCGATCTCGTGGTGACCGGCTCGCGCGTTCAGGAGGCGCCGGTGAAAGGCCCGGCGGGCGATGTGCGCGCGTGGGACATTCGCACCGGCAAGCTGGCCTGGACTTTCCATACCCTCCCGCGGCCGGGCGAACCGGGCCACGAAACCTGGGGCGGCGACAGCTGGAAGCTGCGTTCCGGCGTCAACGTCTGGACCACCCCAGTGGCCGACGTGAAGCGGGGCATCGTCTACCTGCCGATCGGCGCGCCGACTTTCGACCGCTGGGGCGCCGATCGGCCGGGGGCGAACCTCTACGGCAACTCGATCGTCGCGGTCGACGCGAAGACCGGCAAGTACCTGTGGCACTTCCAGACGGTGCATCACGACATCTGGGACCTCGATGCGCCGACCGCGTCGCTGGTCGAAGTGACCCGGGGCGGCCGCACAATTCCGGCGATCGCGGTGATGAACAAGACCGCGATCCTGTTCCTCCTCGACCGGGTCACCGGCAAGCCGATCTACCAGGTCAAGGAAGTCAAGGTCCCGACCCAGACCGACGTGCCGAACGAGCATCCCTGGCCGACGCAGCCGATGCCCGTCGCGCCCCCGCCGCTCAGCCGTCTGTCGTTCAAGATGTCGGAGCTAGCCGACACCACGCCGCAGATCGCCGAGACCTGCAAGGCGCTGGTGAAGGACTGGAACATCGTTTCCAGCGAGCGCTTCCAGCCGCTGCGCACGGATTCGGCGGTGGCGTTCTTCCCGGGAAGCTTCGGCGGGGTGGACTGGGGCGGGGGCGCGTTCGATCCCTCGCTCGGCTACTTCATCGTCAACACCAACGCGATCGCCAGCCCGCAGCAGCTGGAGCTGAAGCCGGACGGATCCTACGGGATCAAGGGCGGCTATCGCTACTTCTGGGACGAGGATACGCACATGGCGTGTCAGCAGCCGCCGTGGGGCGAGCTGGTCGCGGTGGATGTCAACAGCGGCAAGATCGCCTGGCGCCAGACCCTCGGCGTCAGCGACGATTTGCCCGAAGCGGTGCGGCATACCGGGCGGGTCAGCCTGGGCGGCCCGATCACCACCGCGAGTGGCCTGACCTTCGTGGGGGGGACCGACGATTCCCGCTTCCGCGCGTTCGACAGCCGCAGCGGCAAGATGCTGTGGGAGGTCAAGCTTCCCGCCAGCGTCTACGCCACCCCGATGACCTATCAAGGCAAGTCCGGGCGGCAATATGTGGCCGTGGTCGATACCGGCGGAGTGGCCGGGCAGACGCCCGCTTCCGACGAAGTGACCGTTTTCGCCCTGAAACAGAATGCCGCGGGCTCGTCGGCCCACGCGGCGGGAGACAAGTAGATGATCAGGACAACCGCCATTGCCGCTCTCGCGGGTCTCGCGGCCATATCGCTCTCGGTTTGCGTCACCGGGAAGACCGCCAGCGCGGCAGCGGCGGCGAGCGACCGCCCCGTCATCCAGCGCCTCGACCCGGCGCTCGACGCGATCATTGCGCCCGGCACGAAAGTGGAGACCGTTGCGGACGGCTTCGTCTTCACCGAGGGCCCGATGTGGCGCGACGGTCGCCTGTGGTTTTCCGACCTGAGGGGCGACACCGTCTATGCCGTGACTCCCGATGGCCGGAAGCAAGTGCTCATCGCGCACGCCGGCGGCTATCCCAACATGCCGGCGGGATCGAACCTCGGCCCCAACGCGATGGTGCCCGCGCCGGACGGAACCGTGCTGCTGGTGCAGCAGGGCGGACGGCAGATTTCCCGCATTGGCGCAGACATGAAGCTGACGCCCGTCGTCGGCTCGTACAACGGCAAGCGGATCAACAGCCCGAACGACCTGGTCTATGCGCCCGACGGGTCGCTCTATTTCACCGATCCGCCGTTCGGGCTGCTCAAGGGGGACGACGATCCCGCCAAGGAACAGACATTCAACGGGGTTTACCGCTACGCCGACGGCAAGCTCACGCCCGTCATCACCGATCTCGGGCTGCCCAACGGCATCGCGCTGTCGAACGACGGCAAGACGCTCTACGTGAACAACTACGGCCCCGACATGAAGCTGATGGCTTACGACATCCGGCCGGACGGGTCGGTCGCCAACGGCCGCGCGCTGATCACTTATACCGAGAAGCAGGGCGTCGGCGGACCCGATGGGCTGAAAGTCGATTCCGGCGGCAATATCTGGGCCACCGGACCCGGCGGCATCCGCATCCTGACGCCGCAGGGCAAGGTTCTCGGCTTCATCCGCATGCCCGCGCAGACCGCCAACCTGGCGTTCGGCGGCGTTGACGGGAAGACCGTGTTCATCACCAGCTCCGGCACGATTTACAAGCTGCACTCGCAAGTCGCCGGCACGATGCCGCTGTACCAGCGCGCCGCTTCCGATCGCGCTTCGGCGCAAACTTCCACGCCACCGGTCGCGGCGAGCGAGACTGCGCCCGATCCGGTGCGGAAGCTGATCGACCAGCGCTGCACCTCCTGCCATGGCACGGAGCAGATCTACCAGGAGCGCAAGACCGCCAAAGGCTGGGCCGATACGGTCACGAAAATGGTCAACATGGGCGCAGACCTGAGCGACGACGAGGCCAAGGCGGTAACCGCCTATCTCACGCAGCATTATCCGGCTTCATAAGCGACTGCGCGGTTCAGCCAAGGCAAGGCGCGTATCCGCATCGCCATGCTGGCGATCGGCTACTATCCTGAGGCGGTTCGGGCGATCGGCATCGGCTGTACGGAGAGCGTAGGCCGCATAGGGACGATCATCGCGCCGATCCTGATTGGCCTTGCGCCGAGCGGCGGCGTCCATGAGACTACGGTGATGTCGCTGTTCGCGCTTCTCGCGGCGTTGGCGACAATTTCACTTGTCGTGATCAGGCTGTACGGCGATCGCCAGATTGGCGATCCGGCCCTGACGGCCGGCCGCGGATGATCGAGGAACGAGCCCCGTGCAGCTGACGCAAATCACGGCCTGGAACCTGCCAACGAGCCTTGGCGCGCATTACGAAAGATTGCTCCGGTCCATCGGCTCGGAGGATTTCGGCGCCAATCTGCGCGATGCGATCGTCTCGTCCACCGGTGGCGCGCGGCGGATATACCTGTTCGAGGCCACCGGCCGCGAAAGTCACGAGCTGCAGTATTCGTTCTGTGAGCCCGGAGTGGCGGAACTGTTCGACACCTACAACAAGTGGTACCAGCCGCTCGATCCGGTATGCGACGCCTATCAGGCGGCTCCCCGGGCGAGCAACGTCGCCCTTCTGCGAGTAAGGCCCAACGACATCGCCTCCAGCGGTTTTCGCCGGCAATTCTATGACGAGCCCGGCATCCTCGAGCGCATATCGATCATCCAGCGTGGCGATGCCTCGTGGCGGGTGATGAGCGTTGCGCGCCATCTTTCCGACGGCTTCTTTACCGACGCCGAGGTCGAGCTGATCGTCGGCCTGGCTTGTCTCTCGCTGCCGATGCTCCCGCTCAATCGCAAGCGCCCGGCTACCTCCCGCCGGTTGAGCGTGACCCAGCTGGAGGAGCGCTTCGGCGCCCGCTTCGACGCGCTGACGCTGCGGGAGCGGCAGGTGTGCGCCCGGGCGGCGGCGGGGATGACGGTAGAGGCGACCGCGATCGACCTCGGCATCGCCAAGACCTCCGTCCTCACGTACCGCAAGCGCGCCTATCACCGATTGCAGGTGACCAGCCCTTTCGAGCTTTGCGCGCTGATAACGCACTGAGGTCGGGTGGCCGCCAGGGCAGCTCAGGCGAACTGTGGCACGATCTCTTCGGCGGTGGACTCCGGCGTCGGCGGCGTTCGGATCGACGGACAGCTTGCGGTTGTTGGCCGGCACCTCGCTGGTGGTGGGCGAGGGCGTCCCTGGTTCCGGCTTCGCTCGACCGTCGGGCTTTCGGCGGTCATGCGATGCCGAACCGTTTGCGCGCCTCCTCGACGGTCGCCGGCCGCGCGCCGTAAAGCGCCGCGATCTTCACCGCCGCCTTGACCATCTCGGCGTTGTCGCGCGCGACCGTGCCGTCGGGCAAGTGGATGCCGTCTTCGAACCCGACGCGGACGAGGTCGCAGCCCATCGCGATCCCCAGGGTGACGAACTTGAACATGTCGCGCCCGGTGGCCGTGACGCCGACGATCGCCTTGGGGAACATCCTCTGGCCCTCGTCGATCGAGAACACGATGTTGCGCGCCACCGCGGGCGTCGCGCCGAAGCCGCCGCCGTGGAGCAGCCACATGTTCTCGCGGTCCTTGTCGAACAGGCCCTCGTTCGCGTAGCGCATCAGGCGGTGGAGCGCGCTCGCCTCGACGACTTCGTATTCGAGCGCGCTGCCGCGCTCATAGACCGACTTGATCGTCGCCTTGAGCAATTCGGGCGAGTTCACATAAGGCGTCTCGGTCGGATAGCCGCCTTCGGGATTATGAAAATCGGCCGATCCGGCGGCGATGCCGAACACGTCCTGCGGTGGGTCGATCTCGAGAATGCCCAGGCGTTCTTCGTCCGAGGGCCAATGGAACATGCCCGTCGCCGGATCGCGGCGCACGCCGATCCCGTTGGTGGTCTGGACCAGGATCGGGCTGCGCTTGCGGATTTCCCGGATGATCTCGGAATAGATCGCCTTGTCGCCGCTGTTCTTGCCGTCCGGCCCGCGCGCGTGAACGTGGACGAGCGCGGCCCCGGCTTCATAGCAACGCGCAGCGGCCTGGCCGATCTCGACCGGCTGCTTGGGAACGATCGCGCCTTCGCGGTTCTGCTGCATGCCGCCGTTCAGCGCGACGGTGATGATGACCTTGTTTCCCTCGAGCATCCGTCTCTCCAGTTTCGGCCACCAGTCATGGAAGTCAGGGGCTCTCGCGTCTGTCCTCTTGTCGCGGGACAATTCTGAGCGGCGCGGCTGGAGCCCACCCGAACGCTGGGCGGTCGGAGGCGAGCCTCACCTTCCCGAGCAGGCGGCGCCTATTGGCGCGGATCGTGCTCGCCGAGTTCCGGGTAATACAGCGCCCTGTTCGACAGGCGTTCGTTGTAGATCCGCCGTTCCTGGAAGTACCAGCGGCCGTCGATCTTGACGTACTTGTCTTCGTAATGGCCGAACTCGGCGGCCTCGAACTTGTTGCCTTCGACCGTACGCTTGAAGCCGAGCCACATGCCGACGTCATGCGCCGTGTTTGGCCCGGTGAAATCGATCCGCTGGCTGCCGAGCGTGTGGATGAAGCGGGCCCGGTCGGTCGCGTCCTTGGGCAACTTCTGGCGGCCGGTGCCGAAGCTGGCGAGGTTCTTGTAGATCGCCGGGCGGCCGCGTTCGACGCCGCCGACCCAATACATCGTGGCGTCGGGGGCGAAGAGGTTGGCGTAAGTGTCGAGATCGCCCGCGTCGAGCGCGATGAAATAAGTGCTCATCAGGTTGACGATCTGGATGTAGTCGCTCGTGTGATCCGGCGAAATGACCGGCGAGACGGGGCTAGCCGCCTGGGGCTGCAGGGTCTTGGCCCAATCCGTGACCCCGGGCGCGCCGATCTGTGCCTGCGCGGAAAGCGACCACAGGGCGCCGGCACCGGCGAGCAGGGCGAAAAGTCGTTTGGTGTTCGTCATCGCGTGGTTTCCCCCTTCGGCTTGAAAGTCAGATCAGCGGCAGCTCGTCCGCCGACGCCCAGACGCCGTGGACCTGACTGCTCAGCTTGAAGGGCAGGATCACACGCGCGATATCGCCCTCGCTCATGCGCTCGGCGTCGGTGATGATCAGCTCGGAACGGTCTGCCGCGTAATTGCTGGCCACGCCGATCAGATACCCCTGGCCTTCCTGGCCGACCTTGCGCGGAACGAAAGTGACCTCCTGCAGCCCGTGCGTCGGCCCGGCATAGTATTTCTGCACCTCGCCGGTGCGGAGATCGAAGCGGCCGTAGCTGTTCACCGGCGCGCGGGCGAGATTGCCGGACCCGGCCTTGTCGAACGGGGCGCTGGCGTCGGTGAACGAAGTGTAGAGGTAGCGCGTCGGCAGGCTTAGCACGCGCGGATCGACTTTGCCGAGGTCGACGATTTCCATCGGCCAGAGAATCTCCTCGTGCCAGGTGTCATCCTTCGAGCTCATGTCGAGCGTGATCTTGCGCACGAAGGCGCGCGCCAGTTGCGGCTCGAACGCAGAGCCGTCTACGTTGGGAAAGAAGGGGAAGAAGTTGCCATCCCAGAACGGCGCGTAGAGGACGATCTTGTCGCCTTCGTCGTGCGCGTTGAAGGTGTGCATCATGCAGCGCAGCGGGCCCTTGAACCAGCGCATGTCGCGCGCCTCGCCATCGCGCGGCAGCACGCCGATGTAGCCGGGCTTGGTCTTGTCCCAGCCCCAGTGGATCTGTCCGTTGCGCAGCCGGTCCATGCCGGTGACGTAACCGGCGAAGGGGAAGAGCATGTGCTTCTGGGTCAGCGCCATGTCGTGCATCACGCTGACGTAGGGCACACGCGTGCGGACCTCGTGCTTGACCGCCCCGTCGGCGCCTATGCGGTAAATCCACAGCGAATCGCTCGCGAGCCCGTCCGCCTCGTAGCCGTAAGCGATCATTTCGCCGGACACCGGGTCGAGCTTCGGGTGGGCGGTGAAGGTCTCGCTCTTCCAGCCGCCGTTGAAATCCCACGGGCCGACCGTGGCGAGGGTGTTGGGGTCGATCTGGTGCGGCAGACCGTCTTCCTTCAGAGCGAACAGCTTGCCCGCGTGAATTAGCGGCGATGTGTTGGCGACCGTCCGCCGGTTCGGGTGCGCCGGGTCGCGCACCGACGGATCGTCGGTGAACGGGTTGCGATAATAGCCGTAAAGCTGCCGCCGCGCCTGGCGCATCGCCTTGTAGCGCTCGGTCTCGACCCAGCGGCCGCGGAAATCGACCTTGCCGCCCTTGATGCGGAACATGCTGATGTAGCCATCGGCGTTCAGCGGGGCGTCGTCCTTGAACTTCGGCGGATAGTAGAACTCTCCGCCGACGCGGTAGAATGCGCCGTCGATGTCGCTCGGGATCGTGCCGATGACCTCGCAATCCTCGACCGCCGCGTCGAACCGTAGCGGGCTCTGGAAGCCGCGGTCAGGCAGCGCGGCGGCCAGCGGGTTGAGAGGCTTGGCCGCATGGGGGCCCGGCGCCGGCGCGGCCCCGGCAACTCCGGCAGCGAGAGCGGTTCCGGCGGCCGTTCCCATGAATTCGCGACGCCTCATTCCGTTCACTTAGCGCCGCCCGCGCGGGGTCCACGGCGAGACCGTGTAGTACGGCGCCTGGTAGAACGTCGCGACCACCGCGGCGATGCAGCCGTCGGTCACCTTGAACGATTCGAGCAAGCCCCAGCTTTGCGGCTCCTGGAAGATCGACTTGGTCTTCGTGCCGTCGGTCAGGCGATACTCGTCCATCACACCCTTGTGGTCGATGAAGCCGCGCGCCATCGCCACCTGGCGCACTTCGTCGACCAGCACGACTTCGCGCCGGACTCGATCGTTGAAGGCATAGCGGCCGGATTCGAAGCCGCCCTTGATGTCCTTGAACAACAGGCCGTTCTCGCGCCGCGTCGCCTCCGGATGGAAGCAGGTGCCGCGGATCTGCCCGTTGTTGTGCTGCAGGGTGTCGAAATAGCCGTTGGCATGGGCGATCAGCGCCTGGCGTGACACGCGCTTCGCGGGCGGCACCGGGCGGTCGATGATCGGATCGTGGACATAGGCATCGACGTCGCCGATCGGCGTCGGCGGGCTGCTGAGATTGCGCTTGGTCGAAATGATCTGCTCGACTTCGGCGATCCGCCGGCCCTCGACCTTCAGCCGCACGGCCAGGAAGCCGGGAATTTCGCGCTGGCGGATGGCGGTGAAGATGCCCACGCCGCCGGTCTGCGGGTCCGACAGCGTCAGGTGCGGGCCGACTTCCTGCGTCACGGTGTCCCACGTGCCGTCGGGGAATGGCATCTCGACGTTGTTCTCGGTGAAGCGGACATGCGCGGCGAACGGGGCCTTCGACGGGTCGTGCGCGAGGTAGGCGGCGCGGTATTGGTCGCCGATGGCTTCGAGGCAGGCCTTGTCGCAGCCGGCCGCGCGGTGCCCTTGAGATGCGGCGGTGAGCAGGAAAGCGGCCGCAACCAGCGCCGCGCGCAGACGGATCATATCAAGTGGCCTTCCGCCAATTGGCGTTATGACGCAGACCCTTAGCGTATCGTCCTATGGCGGACTTACAAGCCGCCATTCACGGGTAAGTGATGGAGGGGCGGCCCCCCGGCCGCCCCTGGGGGCCACGCCGGCCGGTTCAGAAGTTCTTCTTCACCGTCACGGCCCACTCGCGCGGGCGAGCCGGCGAGACGCCCTTGATGCCGTTGTTCGGGCGGGAATCGAACACCGAGTAGTAATAGTACTCGTTCGTCAGGTTGGTGGCTTCGAGAGCGACCGACAGATCGCGGTCCTTGTTCCGCCAGGTCAGGCGCGCGTTGACGAGCGTGAACTTGGGCAGCCATTCGACCAGCCGGTTCAACGGATCGGTGTTGTTGATTCCGGCAAAGGTCTTGTCCTGGTAGTAGACGTCGACACGCGGGGTGATCGTGCCGGCATCGCCGAGATCGGCTTCATACTGCGCGCCGATATTGGCCTTCCACTTGGGCATGCCGGTGCCCGGATCGCTCAGCAGCGCGCCCGACAGCGGGTTCACGAAAGTGTACTTGAAGTCGAGGTAGCTGAGCGAACCGTCGATCTGCAGCCCGGTCACCGGCCGCGCGGTCATCTCCAGCTCCAGGCCCTTGATGTCGGCGTTGCCGGAGTTGATGCGGCAGGCCGAAGGCGTGGCGTAGATCGGATCGGCGGTCGGGCAGTTGCGCACGCCGGTCTGGATGTCGGCGTACTTGTTGAGGAAGGCCGAGACGTCGATCCGCAGCTTGCGGTCAAACAAGTCGGTCTTCATGCCCACTTCGTAGGCGGTCAGCGTTTCGGGCGCGAACGGCAGCAGCTGGAAGGCGTTGAACGGGCGCGGGTTGGAACCGCCCCCCTTGAAGCCGGTGGCGACCGAGGCGTAGACCATCACCTGCTCGCTGAAGCGATAGTCGAGCGCCACGCGCCAGTCGATCTTGTGGCCGCGGTACTCCGCGGTCTGTCCGGTCAGGGCCTTCACGACCTCGGTGGTGTTGCCATTGTGATTGTAGTCGCGGGCATCCGGGCCGCTGAAGCCAGAGCCGTAGAACGCGCCCACCGGGTCGAGGAAGGCGTTGATCGAGCCGTCCAGGTTGTACCGGAAATAGGTCTGGTCCTTGGATTCCTTAGTGTAGCGGATGCCGCCGTTGAAGTTCAGGTTCGGGATGATCTCCCACCCGAGGTTGGCGAACAGTGCCTTCGCGTCGGCCTTGATATGGTCGGGCTGGCGGAACTGCAGCGGATAGGGCGCGACGTAGCGCAAGTCCTGAACCGAATCGTAGACCGAAGCCTGCTTGAAGTAATAACCGCCGACGGTCAGCAGGACGCTGTCGATCGGCTTCCAGCCGAGCCGCACTTCCTGGCTGAAGCTCCAATTCGAGAGGTAATTGATGCCGAAGCCGGTCCGCGCGGGCGACAGGTCGCCGTCATTGTAGAACGTGGTGTCGAATTCACGATAACCGGTGATCGAGGTGAGCTTCAGGGTGTCGGTCAGGTCGAGGTTGCCCTGGCCGGATACGCCCCAGCCGCGGTACTTCTCGCGGTTCGAACCCTGGGTCGCCAGCAGCGGAGTGCCCCCCGCGTGGAAGGGATCGCCCGGGATGACCGCGACGAACGGCTTGCCCGCCGCTTGTCCGTCGACCTGGAAGTTGCACCACTTGCCGCAGATGAAGCGGTCGTCCACCGGCAGCCCGCCGGGCGACAGCACGTTGGGGTTGGCGTTACGCTTGGTGGCGACGATGACCTGGCCGGACTCGGTGTTGTTCTGATCGGTGTAATCGCCGATCACCGTGTAGTTGAAGCTGCTGCTCGGCTCGAAGCGGAGGATCGCCCGCCCGGCCTGGTAGTTCACGCCGCCGAGCCGGCCGACACGGCAGTTCGAGCGCGAAACGGTCGCCGCTTCGCCGCCGGCCGGATTCACTGGAACAGTGTGGCCCTGGTAGTCGACGAAAGTCGCCGAGCCGCCCGCCGGATAGACGCAGCCGAAGTCGAGCTGGTCGATATAGCCGTCCTGGCGCTTGGCGACACCCGATATGCGCATGAACAGGTTCTTGGTCAGCGCGAAGTCGGCCGCGGCGCGCAGCGAGATCTTGTTGCGCGAGCCGTAGCTGCCCTCGACAAAGCCGCTGTTGGAGCCGTCGGGCATGCGCGAATACATCTTCACCGCGCCGCCGATGGAATTGCGGCCCGACAGGGTGCCCTGCGGCCCGCGCAGGATCTCGACCCGGTCGAGGTCGAGCGTGTCGAAGATCGCGCCGGTGAGCGACGGGTAGTAGACGTCATCGATATAGATGCCGACGCCCGGCTCATAGGCCGGATTGAAGTCGTTCTGGCCGATGCCGCGGATCGACGCGGTAACCGAGGGACCGAAAGCCGCCGTCTGCGGGCGGATCTGCACGTTGGGCGCCGCATCGGCGACCGTCGCCAGGTCGTTCTGGCTCTTGGCTTCGAGCTGTTGCGCGGTGACAGCGGTAATCGCCAGCGGCGTATCCTGCAGCCGCTGCGCGGTGAACTGCGCCGTGACGATGATTTCCTGGTTGTTGGCGCTGGGGCCCTGGTCGGTGTTCTGCGCCGTCTGATCAGCGGTCGCGGTCGCAGTCGCGTCCGTCGCTTGCGCCCACGAGGGCGTGGCGCAAGCCATGGCGATCAACGATCCGCCAAGCATGAAGGCGCGCGCGGTCGCGCGCGGATAAGCGTTACTCATGAAGCTCTCTCCCGTCTCGCCGGCGCTTGTCCAGGTCGCCGCCGCTTGTCGGTGTACTTCGGATAACAGTTGCATCAATCGCACAATCGCGCGCGCGACTTGAAAGCGCTTGCACTGGTGCGCAACGGCAACACTTACTTTAGTTGACGATTAGCCGGACTTCGCGCCTGCGGCGGCGCCCGGCGGACGGGCCAGCCACGCGGCCAGCTCCGTGAGCTGCCGGTCGGTCACTTCGGTCGGCGTGAACTGTGGCATCGAGCCGACGCCATGGCGCACCACAAACGCGATGTAGGACGCCGGAAGCTGTGCTCTGCGCGTCAGCTCCGCCTGGCCGGCCGGAACACGCCGGGAGAGGGTGCGCGTCCCCCAACCGGACGGGCCGTGGCACATGGCGCAGCGATCGGCGTAGAAGGTTTGCGGGGTCCATTTGTCGCCGCCGTCCGCGGCGATCGCCGGGAGCGCCAGCGCCGCACCGATCGCGAGGCCGCAAAAGGGGAGCAGCTTCATGCCGGCTTTCTCCCGATACCTTGTTTGCCCGGCGCGAGAATTCCGACAGGATCGAGCGCGGACTTTATCCGTGCATTCAGGCGGGGAAGGGCGCGGTCGCCCCAGATCTGGGCGGCCGCGGCATCTTCCATGAATTCGAGGTGGGTGCGGTAAACGCCGATGCCCATCGCCGCGGCGTCCTTGCACAGTTGCCGCAACAGCGCCTTGCACGCGTCGGTCATCGCCTTGTCGTCGCGCGCGTAAAGCATGTCGGCGACGAACACGAGCGCCCGTCCGCCGATGCCGAACATGCCGATCCACGGGTCGAGCCCGAATTCGACGAAACGCCGCTCGACCAGTTGATACAAGGCGTCGACGCGGGAGCCGACGGCCGCGACGACGGGCCCGAAATCGCTGTGCCCGCCCGGCGAGCCGCGCCAGTCAACGACGGCGAGCGGCGCGAGGCTGGTTTCCTGGCGCATCCACGGCGCCTGCGGCTCGCCCTGCTTCCAGCGCACGACCGAGAGCTTCGCCTGCGGCATCCGTTCGGCGAAGTGCCGCCGCACTCTCTCGACCCGCAGGTCCATCCCGCCGGCCGTGTGCTCGAACAGGTTGAAGATGACGTTCCACCAGCCCTTGCCGCGCGCCGCGAGGGTCTGCTCGATCTTGGCTATCGGAATCGCGCCTTCCCCTTGCCAGATGTCCCCCCGCCGCGCGCCGCCGGTGATCTGCCGCATGCCATTGGCAATCGTGTAAGTGCTGTTGATCGTGTCATCGAGCTTGAGCGGGCGCAGGGTGTCGACCAGCTGGGCGAGATCGGCGCGACCCGGCACATCGATGGTCACTCCGGCCATCTCGGCCGGCTCGGGCATCAGCCACAGGCCCATCTTGGTGACGATGGCGAAGTTCGACTGGGTGAACATCCCATCGAGCACCGGGCCGAACGGAAGCTTGAACGCCTGCCATTCCTGGCTGCCGGGGATCGCGCCGAACCCGGTGCGCACCAGCGAGCCATCTGCCAGCATCACCTCCATCCCGCAGATCGTGTCGGCGTGGATGCCGTAAGGCGTGTAGCCGACCCCGTGCTCTAGTGCGTTGCCGATCACACTTCCCCAGGAATGCGCCGGCCCGCTCATCCAGAATTTCGACCTTCGCCGGTCGAGTTCGTCCTTGAAGTCGAAGAAGCTGACGCCGGGCTCGACAAGCGCGTAGCCGAGATCCTCGTTGATCTCGAGGATACGGTTCATGCGCTTGAGGTCGAGCACCACCGTGCCCTTAGTGGCCGGCGCCGCGGTCCCGTAGGCGAAGTTCTTGCCCATCGAGACCGGCCAGAGCGGAACCTTGTGGCGCGTGGCGATTCGCAGCACGGCGCGCAACTGCTCGGTATCGGCCGGAGCCAGCGCGGCGGCGGTCGCGTGATCGCCGCGGTCGCCGATCGCGAAAGGATCGAGATAGCTCGCCCGGTCGTCGGCGCTGGTGAGGACCCAGTCGGGGCCAAGCGCCTGGCGAAATTCCGCCAGCGCCGCGGAGAATGCGGCTGCGCTGACGCCCGGCGGGACCAGGTCGGTCATCCGAGCGCTTCGCTCGACTGGAGAACGGGTGATGGCATGCGGAACGCTTCGTTCTCCAGTTGGCATTGATCGGCAAGGCTTTTTCGCGTGAAGAGCCTGCGCCGGCGAATTTCTATGAAAGCGCTTGCACATTCAGTTGACATGACCGCCTGCAATGTCAAGCTTGGGGCCAAGGACGAGGGCCAGCATGACTGTAAGCTACCAGAATTACCCCGCGCTGCAGGGCGCCTTCGAACCTGCGCGGTTCGCTTCCGAAGTCTACGACTGTGAGGTGATCGGGAAGATCCCGCCGGAACTCGCGGGGGTATTCTATCGCGTGGGCGGAGAGTGGTTCTACCCGCCGAAGCACCCCGATGATTCGCCGTTCGCGGCCGACGGCATCGCTTCGCAATTCCGTATCGCCAACGGCTCGTGCGATTTCAGCACGCGTTTCGTCGAAACCCCGCGCTACCTCGCCGACAAGGCCGCTCGCGAGCAGCTCTTCGGTTATTACCGCAACCCGTTCACCGACGATCCCCGGGTGAAGGGCGTCTCCGGCACGGTCTCCAACACCAACATCGTCTGGTTTGCCGGCAAGCTGCTGTCGCTCAAGGAAGACGCGCATCCCTACGAACTCGACCCCGTAACGCTGGCGACGCGCGGGCCCTACGATTTCGGCGGCCAGTACAAGTCGCCGACGTTCACCGCACACCCCAAGATCGACGGCAAGACCGGCGAGATGATCACATACGGCTACGAGGCGGAGGGCCTCGCCTCCAACGCGATCTGGCTTTATTCGATCGATCCGACGGGCAAGGTGCTGAGCGAGCGGCGTATCGCCGCGCCGTACCTGTCGATGGTCCATGACATCGCCATTTCGCAGAATTTCATCCTGATCCCTGTCTACGGGATGGTCAGCAGCATGGAGCGGCTGAAGGCGGGCAAGATCCACTGGGGCTGGGACCGCACCGTGCCGAGCTACATCGGCGTGATCCCGCGCCAGGGCGACGCGAAGGTCCGCTGGTTCGAAGGGCCGGAAATGGCCATGGTCCATACCTTCTCGGCCAGCGACAAGGACGGCGTGATCACTCTCTACGCCGCGGTCAGCGATTCCAACCCGTTCCCGTTCTTCCCGGACGTCTCGGGCGCTCCGTTCGATCCCAAGGGCGCGGTCACCACGGTGCGCAAATATGTGCTGGATACCAGGGCCCGCTCCTCGAAATGGCGCGAGGAGCGGCTGTTCGCCGACCAGCCCGGCGCGCTGAGCCGCATCGACGACCGCTACATCGGCCACGACTTCCGGTACGGCCTGCTCGGCTATTCCGACGCCGCGCGTCCGTTCGAGGGCGCCGGCGGCCGCCGTCCGGTCAACTCTTACGGCAAATTCGATTTCGTCACCGGCAAAGTCGAAGCAATGTTCGCCGGCCCGACGCACAGCCTGGCGGAGATCGCCTTCGCGCCGCGCTCGCCCACCGCGCCGGAAGGCGACGGCTGGGTGCTCGGCCTCGCTACGAACTACGCCGACATGCATTCCGAGCTGGTGATCGGCGACACCCGCGACCTCGCCGCCGGGCCGGTCGCCCGAGTCCGCCTGCCGTTCAAGGCGCCGGGGCAGGTGCACGGCAACTGGGTGCCGCAATGGGTGATCGACGCCTGATGGCCGCTCCGGGAAAATTCGAACAGGCGCTTCAGGCCTTCGCGCGCGTGGTCGGCGCCGAGCACGTCACGCACGCGGCCGAGGCGCGCTATGAGTACGCCGACGCGATGGCGCCGCGCGATCCGGCCAGCTACGCGCCGCGCGGCGCCGTGGCGCCGGCGTCCGTCGAAGAGGTCCAGGCGATCGTCCGGCTGGCGGGCGAGCACGGCGTGCCGTTGTGGCCGATCAGCCGCGGCAAGAACTTCGGCTACGGCGGCTCCGCCCCGCGCATTCCCGACATCGTCATGCTCGACCTCATCCGGATGAACCGCATCCTCGAGGTCAATGTCGAGCACGGCTACGCGCTGCTCGAACCGGGCGTCGGGTTCGACGACTTGTTCGAGTACCTCACCGCGAACAAGATTCCGCTGTGGATGTCCGCCCCCGCGCATACCTGGGGCAGCGTCGTCGGCAACGCGCTGGAGCGCGGCGTCGGCTACACCCCGTACGGCGAGCACGCGTCGAAGATCTGCGGGCTGGAAGTGGTCACCGGTACCGGCGAGCTATTGCGCACGGGCATGGGCGCGCTGGCTGGGAGCAAGACTTGGCAGGGGTTTCCCTACGGCTTCGGTCCCGCGTGGGACACCGCCTTCATGCAATCGAACTTCGGCATCGTCACCAAGATGGGCCTGTGGCTGATGCCCGAGCCGGAGAACACCGTCAGCCTGAGCATGGCGCTGGAAAAAGCCGAGGAGCTGCCCGCAGCGATCGACGCGCTGCGCCCGCTGAAGCTCGACGGCACGGTCCAGGCCAACCCTTCGTTCGGCAACGTCATCCGCACGCTCGCGACGCGGGCGACGCGCTCGGAATACTACCAGGGCACCGGCCCGATTCCGGAGGACGTGCTCGAGAAAGCGCGGATCAAGGCCGGCGTCGGCCACTGGAACTTCGCGGTCCGCCTGTTCGGCGACCGCAAGATCAACGCGATCAACGCCGAGAAGGTCAAGGCGGCGTTCCGCGGCAAAGTCTCGGCCGAATTCCAGCAAAGCGAATGGAACCGCGGCGAACCGCTGCGCAACTCCGGTTCGCCGATGCCGTCGCTCGGCGCGCTCGGCGTGGTCGACTGGCTCGGCGGGAAGGGCGGGCACCTGACGTTTTCGCCGGTCTCGCCGTTCTCGGGCGCCGAGGCGTGGAAGCAGTACACGCTGATCCGCGGCATGTTCGAAGACGCGGGCTTCGATTACTACGGTGGCTTCACTGCGGGACAGCGGTACCTCAATCACATCACGATGATCCTGTTCGATCGGTCCCAGCCCGACATGCTGGAGCGCGCCAACAAGCTCTTCCCGCGGCTCATTTCCACCGCGGCGAAGAACGGCTGGGGCGAATATCGCACCCATGTGCTGTGGTACGACGAAGTCGCCGGCAGCTACGACTACAACCATGGCGCAATGCGCCGCTGGAACGAAGCGGTGAAAGATGCCGTCGATCCGAAAGGCGTGATCGCGCCGGGCAAGATGGGCATCTGGCCCAAGGCTTACCGAAAGGATCGCGCATGAAGCTGGCGACCCTCTGGCTGGCGTGGCTCGCTGCGATCCCCGGGGCCGCGCACGCCAGCGGCCCGAACTCCGGCAAGGACGCGTTCGAGGCGCGCTGTTCGGGCTGTCATGCGGAGAGCGGCTGGGCCACCCGGGTGCTGAAACGCAGGCTTCCCGGCGATCAGGCGGTGCTCGCCAGGCGAACGGGCCTTACGGCGGCGTTCGTCAAGGTCGTCGTGCGGCACGGCACGGGTTCGATGCCGCAGATCCGCAAGGCCGAACTCGACGATGCCACGCTCGATGCGATAGCGAAGTACCTGGAGGGGCCGAAATGATCGAACTGGCACGCAGGCAAGTCATTGCGGGAGGGATAGCAGGCTCCCTGGCGGCATTCGCGCCGGCCGTGGCCCGCGCGGACGGGGGCCAGCCGATCGGCGCGTTTTTCTTCGATGCGCGTTTCGCCCCGTCCTCCGCGCAGGCGCGCGCCCACCGTGCATCCGGCGTTGCCGTTTTCGACGGCCGCCGCGACGATCTCGGCCGGGTCTGGCGGCAGGATATGCCCGCGCTCCTCGCAGGGAGCAGCGCGGTCGCGGGCCTCACGCCGTGGTCGGACTTGCTGATTGCCGAACTGAGCGCGCGCGATCTCGGCCTGCGGGTCGAATATCGTCGGCAGCTGGAAGGCGGCCTGCACGCGTGGAGCCTTCGCCGATGATCACCCGGCGATGGTTCATGGCGCTGGCGGCAAGCTCCGCGGCCGTGGCCGCCAGCCCCATCGCCGCGCTGCGCCCGGGCCATGCGGCGCCGACCCCGGGCGAAGTCTGGGGCCTCGGCTATTGGGCTCCCGGCGGTTCGCGCATCGGGCATGCGCCGCGCAATCCGGCCCGCTTCCCCGACGGGGCCTGGCACGCGGATTTCGTCTGACGCGTCAGGGAAGGGGAGGGCCGGAGGCGCTCTCCCCGCCGAAGGGCAGCTCGGCCCCGAGCTTTTCGTTGCGCAGGACCGCCTCGATCCGCTTGATCCGTCCGTCCTCGATGCGGAACATCTCGAACAGATACAGGCTGCGCGGCAAGTGGTTGTGCTCTGCGTTCATCACCACCGGCTTGCCGTGGACCATGATCGTGCGATCCATCAGCGGCAGGTCGAACATGACGCGCACCACCGCCAGGCCCCGCGCCGTATCGAGCACCGGAAAGGCCATGTGGCGGTAGGCATGCATGTAGGCGAAGCGGGGCACCCCATCCGAACAGCTGGTCATGCCCGGCCGTCCGTTGGTGGTCCGAATGCCGTTTTCGGTCCGGTTGCAGTCGGGGTGGAAGTGGACCTTCGACCGATCGGAAGAAATCAGGCTGTCGAAATAGCCTTTGGCGGTACGGCGCAACGTCTCGCGCGTGTCGCGCCGGTCGGGCGGCAGGAACGTCTCGAACAGGGCGGCGGGATCGTGCGGCTCGCCCGGGTTGAAGAGCGAGAAATCGCCCTCGTGGCTGACCAGCAGCTCGGCCTTGGAAATGGTCCGTCCGCGGGCCCATAAATGGACAACGCTCATCGTCGGCTTGTCGCCGTCGCGCACGACCCCGAAAGTAACCGTCTCGCCAGTGACGGGGTCGGCGACGGTATGGCGGTAGGTCCAGCCGTTGCCGGTCGCCCAGATGCCCTGGTGGGTCGTGGTCGAGACACCGTTTTCCCATTGGGCGAAGTCCTTCGCCAGCGGCACGCCGGAGGGATCGGCAGCGCCGATCCCGTCGATGTAGGCCGTCGCCAGGTCGAGCAGGCAAGTCTCGCTGCAAGCCGGCGCCGCGGCTTGCGCGGGCGCGGCGAAGGACACCAGCAGGATCGCCGCCAACGCTTGTGTGATTTTCATTGTTCGCCCCCTCTTTGCCGATGGTCCAGGCAAGTGTTTTCATGCGCGCAATCCAACCTCACGGCGTCCTCTCCGCTTCTTTGTCGCCCTTCCGCCAGGCGGACCCGGACGCGCGGCCACGCGACTGTGGTCTGATCCGGCTCTCATCTTCGAATCCTAGATCGGATCGTCTAGTTATGAAAGCGCTTGCGAGGCTTTCGGCACGAGCGTAGCCCGAGGCATGCACACGGCGGGGAACTCTGCTTCAGACGAGCCCTCGGCCGTACAATTGACCCGAAGTTCATCTCGGACGCATGGAGCCGAAGGTCGCTCTGGAGGAACTGCTGCAATCGACCCGCGGCTTGGAGCTGGAAGGGCCCGTCGGCGTAACGAAGTGGCCGGAGATCGGTGCTCTTTCCGTTCCCTTGCGCTTCCTCTAATTCAGCGCCGATGCCTCAGCCAGCGCGGAGCGTAGTTTGCCACAGGAGCTGACCAGGACCCCGACCCTCGCCGACGTGGCCACCCACGCGCGCGTCTCGCAGGCGACCGTCAGCCGCTACCTCAACACTCCGCATGTCGTGGCCAAGGCAACCGCCGGCCGGATCGACAGCGCGATCGCTGCCACGGGCTACATTCCCAACGCCATGGCGGGGGCCCTGGCCACGTCGAAAAGCCGCATGGTGGCGGTGCTCATTCCGCACCTGGTCAACTCGATCTTCAACGTCATGATCGAAACGATGGTCGACGAGTTGACCGTCAGCGGGCTCAACGCGATGGTAGGATTAACCGGGATCGACGTGGAGCGGACGTCGGAGCTCATTCGCGCGGCGCTCGGCCGCCGGGTCGACGCGATCATTTCGACCGCGCCGGTGACGGCCGAAATCGAAGCGATGTTGCGGCGCAGCCGATGC
>Ga0207652_10000707_pt1 | contig 32390 bp, 29 predicted proteins | sample KBSC63BmetaG_FD_184334 | JGI IMG/M metagenome (GOLD analysis project Ga0207652, IMG submission 184334) | Corn rhizosphere microbial communities from Kellogg Biological Station, Michigan, USA - KBS C6-3B metaG (SPAdes) (version 2) | ecosystem: Host-associated > Plants > Roots > Rhizosphere ...
CGAAACGCGCAAGCGCGAGTTTTACGAGAAGCCGACCCAGGAACGCAAGCGCAAGCGCGCTGCGGCGGTGAAACGCCACCTGCGTCGCGTCTCGCGCGAAGTCACGCGCCGCAAGCGCCTGTACTGACAGGTCGCGTCGCCTGCGATCTTCCAGCCGGTGCTGCCCTGCGGCACCGGCTTTTTGCGTTTGTATCGATGGGGATTGGGAATACGGCCATGAGCGAATTGAAGCAACGCATCACCGAGGACATGAAGGCCGCGATGAAAGGCGGCGACAAGCCGCGCCTCGGCGTGATCCGGCTGATCCTCGCCGCGCTCAAGCAGCGCGAAGTCGACGAGCGCATCGTGCTGGACGACGCCCAGGTGCTGCACACGCTGGAAAAGATGCTGAAGCAGCGGCGCGATTCGGTGTCGCAATACGAAGCCGCGCAGCGCGAGGATCTCGCCGCGCAGGAGCGCTACGAAATCGGCGTGATCGAAGCCTACCTTCCCGCGCAACTCACTGACGCCGAACTCGACGCCCTGATCGCGCAATGCATCACCGACGCGGGCGCCGCCTCGCCGCGCGACATGGGCAAGGTGATGGCGCTGCTGAAGGAACGCGCGGCCGGCCGCGCCGACATGGGCGCGCTGTCGCAGCGGGTGAAGGCGAAGCTGGCAGGCTGAGCGTTATAGGTTGGGCTGAGGCGGCTTCACCGCCGAAGCCCAACAATACCGCGCATCAACATTTGGCTTCTCACCGGATGAAATCCGGCGATCAGCCCAACCTGCATCGCGAACCAAAACGCAGCGTTTCCACATCGAGACACGCGATACTTGCGCGCATGCAAGTTCACCTCCGCATCCTCGACACGGACGGCAGCGCCGACGCCGAATCGCTGGCCCGCGCCGCGCCGTGGGCGTCGGTGACGCGCATCGACCTGCGTGATCTCGGTCCTGCGCTGCGCCTGTGGAGTCGGAGGAAAAACATCGACGCTGCGCGGGCACGGATCGCGGCATCGAGTGATTCGCGCCCGTCGATCACGTTCCTGGGATCGGGCGATTTCCACCATCTCGCCGCGCTGCTGATCGAGCGAGTCACGGAACCGTTCACGCTCCTCCACTTCGACAACCATCCCGACTGGGTCCGGCTCGCACCGCGCTGGCACTGTGGTTCCTGGGTGAACCGCGTCCTCGCATTGCCGGACGTGCAACGGGTGGTGACGGTCGGTCCGTGCAGCGACGATCTGGTCGCTCCGGGCCGCAAGGGCGGCAACCTGCCGGCGCTGGATGCGGGCCGGCTGGCGCTGTTTCCGTGGCAGCACGCGCCGTCACGGGCACGGCGCATTGCCGACGGATCCGGTCATGCATGGCGCGAGGGCCGCATCCATTGGCGAAACCTCGGCGAAAGGCAACTGGAGGATGCTGTGCGCCTCGTGCTGGATGCGATTCCGACCGGCACGGTGTGGATCACGATCGACAAGGACGTGCTGCCCGAAACTGAGGCGCTGACCAACTGGGATCAGGGCCGCATGCCGCTGGCCGCATTGACGGCCATGCTGCGCGCGGTTGGCTGCCACAAGAAAATCCTGGGCGCGGACGTTTGCGGCGAGTATTCGCCGCCGCGCCACGCGAACTGGCTGAAGCGGATCGAATCGAAGTTCGACCAACCCCTGCACAGCGTGACGGACCCGCGACGAATCGACGACAATAGACGCACCGACGTTGAGCTGGCGCGAACGCTGTTCGAGGCCTGCCTCACCACTGCCATCCCATGACCGCCACCCTCGTCACCCTTTTGCTGCTGCTCGGCTCTGTCGCCTGCGACGTGACGGGCCAAGTGTGCTTCAAGCTGGGGGTCGGCCACGCAGCGGTGGGGGCCGGCGCGCCGTCGCTCGTCTACAAGGTATTCCACTCGCCGTGGATCGCGCTGGGCGTCGCGGTGTACGCGGTGGAATTCGTGTTGTGGTTCGCGGCGCTTTCGCGGACGCAACTCAGCGTCGCGTTTCCCTTCACGGCGCTCGGCTACGTCGGCGTGGTGCTGGCCAGCCGCTACGTCCTGAAGGAACGCATCTCGCTGCGCCGCTGGGCGGGGATAGGCACCATCGTGGTTGGAGTCGTACTGGTCACCGGACAACAATTTGGTTGACGACGCCGGGCTTATTCGCACGGCAATCGGGGCAAGCATGACGCAATCCATGATCAAACAGGCAGATTTCCTGCTGCGCGGCGGCCGCGCGGGTGTGCTGCTGATCCACGGCCTCACCGGCACCCCCGCGGAAATGCGGTTCGTGGGCAAGGGCCTCAACCGCGCCGGCTTCACGGTGTACGGCATGCAGCTTGCCGGCCACTGCGGCAGCGAAGCGGATCTCCTGAAAACCGGCTGGCGCGACTGGGCGCGCAGCGTGGTCGAAGGCGCGGATCGCCTGCGCCGCGAAGTCGATCACCTGTTCGTAGCCGGGCTGTCGATGGGTTCGGTGCTGGCGTTGAACCTCGCGATCGAAAAGCCGCAATGGGTGGACGGGCTTGGGCTGTACGGCAGCACGTTCTTCTACGACGGCTGGACGATTCCGCGCGTGGCGCGCCTGTCGTTCATGCTGCCGCTGGTGTGCGGCATGGGGTTCTTCAAGCAGCGTCGCTTCATGGAGAGTTTCCCGTACGGCATCAAGGACGAACGGGTGCGCATGCGCATCGCCGGCGCGATGCTGGACGGCCAGAGCGAAGCCGCCGGCCTGCCGGGCAATCCGTGGCCGTCGCTGGCGGAATTCCACAAGCTCGCGTGGCACGTGCGTCCGCGCCTGCAGGAGGTGCGCGCGCCCGCGCTGATCATGCACGCGGCCGACGACGACATCGCCAGCGTGCGCAACGCGCGCCTGATCGAACGGCGCATCACCGGCGCCACCGAGACCGTGCTGCTGAACGACAGTTACCACATGATCACCGTCGACGGCGAACGCGACAAGGTGATCGCGCGCTCGGCGGATTTCTTCACCCGCATCCTCGCCAACAGCCCCATGCGCACTTCGCGGCCGCGCATCGCCACGGCCGCCATCACGGCGGCATGATCACCACCAGCGCGCATCCTTCCATCGACGCATTCGCGCCGATTGAATGGAATCGCCTGTTCCCGCACGAACGGGAGGATCACGCCTATTTGCGCGCGGTCGAGCGCGCGGGGCTTGCCGGATTCCGATACCTCTATTTCGCCGTGCACGAAGGCAAGCGCTTGCTGGCGGCGGTGCCGGCGTTCATCACCGATTACCGCCTCGACACCACCATGCAGGGCGGCGTGCGCCGTACCGCCGAGGCGCTCGCAAAAGTGTTGCCACGCCTGCTGCGCATCCCGATGCTGTCGCTGGGATCGCCGGTGACCGAACGTTGCCGCGCCGGCTTCGCGCCCAATTCGGCGCCCGGCCAACACGTCGTGTGGCTGGACGCGATCCTCACCCGGATGGAAACCATCGCGGCGGCGGAGAAGCTCGGCATGTTGGCCGTCAAGGATGCGCCGCTCGCCGAACCCGCGTGGCAACAAGTCTGCCCGCACCACGGCCTGCGCGCCTTGCCCGGCCTGCCGGGCGCCACGCTCGACATCCGTTGGCGCGACCTCGACGGCTATCTCGATTCGCTGGGCGCCTCCACCCGCAAGGACCTGCGCCGCAAACGCCGCGCCGGCGAAAACCTGCGGATCGAATGGCGCACGAATCTCGACGGCATCGCCGACGATGTGCAGCGCCTGTATCGCGAGACACTCGCGCGCGCGCAGTTTTCGTTCGAGGAACTGACACCCGCGTATTTCATCAACGTGCTGCGCGAAATGCCCGGCCGTGCGTATTGCGTCACCTACAGCGAGGGCGAACGGTTGCTTGCCTTCAACCTGGTGCTGCGCGATGCCGGATGCCTGCTCGACAAGTTTCTCGGCATGGACCACGCGGCGACGGGCCGCTACAACCTCTACCATGTGAGTTGGCTGGAGAACGTGCGGTACTGCATCGACGAGGGGATCAGCGTGTACGAAAGCGGCCAGGGACTGCATCACGAGAAGGCGCGCCTCGGCAGCACGCTGCACGCCAACGCACTGTGGTATCGCCATCGCAATCGCTTCGCGGACCGGGTGTTCGCGCGTTTCGACAGACTCGCGCGCATCGATCGGCTCGACCGGCAGTCCGCGACACCGCGCAGCTAAGGGAATGCTCAGCATGCGCGCGCATACTTCCCCCCGCTGGCGCCAACTGATGCCGCTGGTCATTGCGTGGGCGTTGCTGCTCGTCATCGAAACGCTGGGCCAGGTGGCGTTGAAAATGGCAGGTGCCAGGGTCGGCGCGTTCGAGTTGAATGCGCAATCCATCCACGCCGCGCTGTCCACGCCATGGTTGTGGCTGGCGCTCGTCTGTTACCTCGGCCAATTCGCGGTGTGGATGAACATCCTGGAAAAGTCCACGCTGTCCGCCGCCTTTCCGACCAGCGCGATCGTGTTCGTCGCGATCATGATCGCGTCATGGGCCGTGTTCGATGACCCCATGGGCTGGGAGAAGATCCTCGGATCGGCCATCATCGTCGCTGGTATCCTCTTGCTGGGTGGTGACGGAGAACATGCGCCGCCCGTGCCACCGCACAACGACGCCGAAGGGACCCTGCCATGAGCGAAGACGTACGCCAAACCGTGTTTTCGATCATCGCCAAGGAAGCCGGCATCGACGAAGGCAAGGTGACGCTCGATTCCACGCTGAAGGACCTCGAGATCCCTTCCCTTGACGCGATCCAGATCATTTTCGAGATCGAGGATCACTTCAAGATCCAGATGCCCGACCGCGACCCCAACTTCGACACCGAATCGGTGAAGGGACTGGTCGAAACGGTCGAAAAATTGCTGGCGGACAAGGCGGCGAACCCTCCCGCGCCGGGCAACGCCACGCCGCCGGCGCCACCCGCCGCCTGATCCGTTCCGCCATGAACCGCCGCGTCGTCATCACCGGGGTCGGCGCCATCTGCGCATTGGGCCACGACGCGCGCGCCGTCTGGCAAGGCATGCGCGAGGGCCGGAGCGCGATCGCGCCGCTGGCCGGTTTCGAGAACCAGGACATGCGCATCAAGGTCGCGGCGCAGGTACGCGATTTCGATCCCGCCGCGCACTTCGATTCGAAGAAACTGATCCTGCTGGATCGCGTTTCGCAATTCGCGCTGGTCGCCGCGCGCGAAGCGGTTGCGCAATCCGGGCTCGACTTCGCGCAAGGGAACTTGAGCCAGCGCAGCGCATGCGTGGTCGGTACCGGCACTGGCGGCGAAGTCACCAACGATGAATGCTCGAAGCGCCTGTACGGCGAAGGCAATCCGCGGCTGCATCCGCTCTCGATCGTGCGCCGGATGATGAGCGCGCCGGCCTCGCAGGTCTCGATTGAATTCGGGATCACCGGTCCGAGCTTCGCCGTGTCCAGCGCGTGCGCATCGGCCAACCATGCATTCGCGCAGGCGTCCGCGCTGGTGCGCACGGGCGTCGCCGATGTGGCATTGGCGGGCGGCACCGAAGCCTGCCTCACGCTTGGCGTGCTGCGCGCCTGGGAAGCGATGCGCGTGCTGGCCGACGACACCTGCCGGCCGTTCTGCAAGCAGCGCCGCGGGCTGGTGCTGGGCGAAGGCGCGGGCATGATCGTGCTGGAAGATTTCGACCACGCGCGGGCGCGCGGCGCGGACATCCTGGCCGAGTTCGCGGGCGCCGGCATGAGTGCGGACGCCGGCGATATCGTGATGCCGTCCGACGTCGGCGCGGCGCGCGCGATGACCGCGGCGCTGCGCGACGCGCAGCTCGCGCCGGCAGACATCGACTACATCAACGCACACGGCACCGCGACGCCCGCCAACGATCCGACCGAAACGCGCGCGATCCACATGGCGCTGGGCGATCACGCGGCGAAGGTTGCCGTGTCGTCCACCAAGTCCGTGCACGGCCACGCACTCGGCGCAGCCGGTGCGCTGGAAATCGTCGCTGCGATCGGCGCATTGCGCGACGGCGTGATCCCGCCCACCGCGAATTTCATCGATCCGGATCCCGCATGCGATCTCGATTACGTGCCGAACGCGGCGCGCGAGGCACCGGTGCGCGCGGTGCTCTCGAACGCATTCGCGTTCGGCGGGTTGAATGCCGTCGTTGCGCTCAAGCGCGCGGCGTGACGCACCCACACAGCACGTTCGTCGTTCCGGACGTCGTAGGGCGGGAGTAGCGAAGCGAATCCCGCCGAGCGATATGCGGTTAGGCGGCGGGTTGTCACCCGCCCTGCAAGAGCGGGCCTTGGCGGGCATAGGCATGTACGAATTCGCGCCATCCCATGTCGTGCGAGAAGCAGTGGCTTTGCCTGGTTTCCCGTAACAAGTCACCGGGTTCCGGCTTTCCTCGTTCCCCAGAACGCGGCCGTCCTTGGCCGCCCTCCGCGTCGCCGGAATGACGAGCAAATGCAGGCGCGGTCGATATGATTGAACGTGCAGCAAGCGTTCGGCCTCACGCTTGCTGCGACAGCCACTCGTCGTCCGAACCTTCGTTTACGCCTTCGAACAGGAAGGTCGAAAGGTAGCGCTCGCCGGTGTCGGGCAGCATCGCCAGCAACACGGAGCCGGGCGGTGCCTGCTTCGCGACTTCCAGCGCGGCGGCGACGGTGGCGCCCGAGGAAATGCCGCAGAAGATGCCCTCTTCGCACGCAAGTCGCCGCGCGGTATCGCGGGCGACAACGTCATCGACCGGAACGATCTGGTCGGCGATGGTCCGGCTCAACACCGCGGGCAGGAAATCCGGCGTCCAGCCCTGGATCCGGTGCGAGTGCCATTCACCACCCGCGAGCAGCGAAGCGTTGACGGGTTCGGTCGCGATCACCTGGATATCCGGGCGCGCGAGCTTCAGCATCTCGCCCGCGCCGGTCAAGGTGCCGCCGGTGCCCCAGCCGCTCACGAAATAATCGAGCCGCTGGCCGGCGAAGTCGCGCAGGATCTCCGGGCCGGTGGTGCTGCGATGGTACGCCGGGTTGGCTTCGTTCTCGAATTGGCGCGCAAGGAACCAGCCATGTTGCCTGGCGAGTTCCTCGGCCTTGCGCACCATGCCGGTGCCGCGCGCGGCAGCCGGCGTCAGGATCACTTTCGCGCCGTACGCCCGCATCAACTTGCGGCGCTCGATCGAGAACGAGTCCGACATCACCGCCACGAACGGATATCCGCGCGCGGCGCACACCATCGCAAGCGCGACGCCGGTATTGCCGGAGGTCGCTTCGACCACGGTCCGGCCGGGTTTCAGTTCGCCGCGTCGTTCGGCATCCAGGATGATGGCGATGGCGAGACGGTCTTTCACCGAGCCACCGGGATTGAACGATTCGACCTTGGCGTACAGCGTCACTCGGGCCGGCGCCATGCGATGCAGCCGGATGATGGGGGTTCCGCCGATCGTGTCGACGATGCTGTCATGGATGGACATGGTCGAACCTCGCGCCCGCGAAGGCTGCCACTTCGTGGCTCGCCGGGACATCGATTATGGGCCGACCGTGGCCTTCATGCCGCGTCGCGCGCGGGCTCGCCGGGAAACGCGCGATCGAGCCAGTCCGGCACCGGGATGCCCTTGCTGCGGAGGAACTCGGGATTGAAAAGTTTCCTCGAATAACGCGTGCCGGCGTCGGCCAGCACGGTGACGACCAAGTGCCCGGGTCCTAGTTCGCGCGCGAGGCGAATCGCACCCGCGAGATTGACGCCCGACGAGCCGCCGAGGCACAGGCCTTCCCCGATGAGGAGTTCGTGCAGCAGCGGCACCGATTCGGTATCGGGAATGCTGTAGGCGGTGTCAACCCGCGCATCCTTGAAATTGGCGGTGATGCGGCTGGAGCCGATGCCCTCGGTGATGGAGTTGCCCTCCGCGACCAGTTCGCCCTTGTTCACGAAGTTGGCCAGCGCGGAGCCGGCCGGATCGGCAAGCGCAATCCTCACGCCAGGCTTGCGTACCTTCAATCCTTGCGCGACGCCGGCCAGCGTGCCGCCGGTGCCGGCGGCGCACACGAAACCGTCCACCGCGCCGTCGGTTTCGTTCCAGATTTCGACGGCCGTGGTGGCGAGGTGGAAATCGCGATTGGCGGTGTTGTCGAACTGATTGGCGAACCACGCGCTGCCGGGATTCTTTTCGTTCAACGATTCCGCCAACGCGCGGGCGATGTGCACGTAGTGTTTCGGATCGCTGAACTTCGCGGCCGGCACCAGCCGCACTTCCGCGCCGGTGAGGCGCAGCGCGTCGATCTTCTCGGCGCTCTGGGTTTCCGGCATCACGATGAGGCTGCGATAGCCGCGGCTGGCGCCGACCAGCGCCAAGCCGATCCCGGTGTTGCCGGCGGTGCCTTCGACCAGCGTGCCGCCGGGCCGGATCAGGCCACGTTTCTCGGCGTCGAGGAGCAGACCCAGGGCGGTGCGATCCTTGATCGAACCGCCCGGGTTCAGCCATTCGGCCTTGCCGAGGATTTCGCAACCGGTGGCTTCCGACGCGCGCCGCAATCGAATCAGCGGCGTACGCCCCACGGTGGCGGCGAAGTTGGCGCGGGCCTGGATCATGCCGGTTCCGTCAGGCCTCGACCGGCGCCTTGGCTTCGGCCTTGGCGAAGCGCAGGTACGGTTTCAACTTGCGCACACCGGTGAACCGTTGCTCGGCGTCGGCGTCGGACAGCTTCGGCGACACCACGATGTCCTCGCCCGGCTGCCAGTTCACGGGCGTCGCAACCGGTTGCTTGTCGGTGAGCTGCAGCGCATCGACGGTGCGCAGGATTTCGTCGACATTGCGGCCCACGCTCGGCGGGTAAGTCAACGTGGTGCGCACCTTGCGTTGCGGATCGATGATGAACACGGAACGCACGGTGACCTTCGGGTCGGCTTCGGGATGGAACATGCCGTACAGCTTGGCGACTTCCAGATCCGGATCGGCAAGGATCGGGTAGTTGACCTCGGCGCCGCCAACCTCGGCGATGTCCCGCGACCACTTGTGATGGTCTTCCACCGGATCGACCGACAAGCCGAGGATCTTAACGCCACGCTTGTCGAACTCGGCCTTGCGGCGCGCGAACGCGCCCAGTTCGGTGGTGCAGATCGGGGTGAAGTCCTTGGGGTGCGAGAAAAACACCACCCAATGATCACGCGCGTACGCATTGAAGTGCAATGATCCCTGGGTGGAATCGAGGGTGAAGTCGGGGGCGGTCTGGCCCAGTTGCAAACTCATGGTTGTGTCCTCGTGTTGAAAAATCGATGTTGGAAGAAGTGCTCAGGCGGCATGGGCGACGGGCGAAGTCTCGCCGCGACATCGTTCGACGCGCGTTGCGCATTGCGCCTGCGCGGCGACCTCGCCGACGATCAGAAGCGCCGGGGCGCGCACGTCGCGCTCGCGTGCCAGCGCCGCAATTTCTGCCAGCGTGCCGGCCAGTGTGCGCTGCTGCGGCAGCGACGCATTCTCGACGAGCACGCACGGCGTGTCGGCGCCGCGTCCATCGGCGATCAGCGAACGCGACAGCGCATCCAGTTCGCCGACGCCCATGTAGATCGCCAGCGTCTGTCCGGGCGCGGTGAGCGCTTCGCCGTCGACGTTCGTTTGGCCGCGCGGACTCAGCAGCGTGACGCTGCGCGCATGACGGCGATCGGTCAGCGGCACGCCGGCGGCGGCGGCGCCTGCAATCGCGGCGGTGATGCCCGGAATCACTTCATGTGCAATGCCATGGGCGCGCAGGAAATCCAGTTCCTCGCCGCCGCGACCGAACACCAGCGGATCGCCGCCTTGCAGGCGCACCACGCGTTGGCCGGCGCGCGCGTGCTGCAGCATCAGCGCATGGATGCGCGCTTGCGTGGCGTCGTGATCTTCGCCCACGCGCTTGCCGACGGCAATGCATTCGGCGTCGCGGCGCGCGAGTTCGAGAACGGCCGGGCCGATCAGGCGATCGTGCAGGATCACATCGGCATCCTGCAATGCGCGCAGGGCTTTCAGCGTCAGCAGGCCGGGATCACCGGGGCCGGCGCCAACCAGCGCGACGCTGCCGCGCGGCGCCATCGCATCGGGTGCATTCAATGCGCGTTCGAAGACGGCTTTTGCGCCGACTTCGTCGCCGGCGCGCAGCAGGCGCGGCAGTTCGCCGTCCAGCAACCGTTCGAAAAAACGCCGACGCTTTCCAGCTTGTGGAAAGCGCCAGCGAATACGCGCACGCTCGCGCGCAAGCAGCTCGGTCAGGGCCCCGAACGAACCGTCCAGTTCCGATTCCAGCTTTTCGCGCACGCGACGCGCCAGCACCGGTGCCCCGCCGCCCGAGGAAACGGCCACCTGCAATCGCCCGCGCCGGACGATCGCAGGCACGTGGAACGTGGAAGCTTCGCTATCGTCAACCACGTTCACGAAAATGCCGCGCGCCCGCGCGGTTTCCGCCACGATTCGATTGAGCGCGCGATCATCGCTGGCCGCGACGACGAGCATCACGTGGTCCAGCCACGCCGGTGCGAAATCATCACCGCGATGATGCAGGCGTCCCTGCTCCGCCCACTGCCGCAATACGGGATCGAGCACAGGTGCCGCGACGGTGATCTCCGCGCTGGTGGCCAGCAACGACTCGATTTTGCGGCGTGCCACGTCGCTCCCGCCGACCACCAGCACGCCGCGGCCACGCAGGTCCGCGAACAGCGGAAACAGCAACGCGGGCGTTGCATTGTCTCTGGGAGCATTGGTGGCCATCCACACAGTCTGCGCGCCTGCCGTCGCCAGCGGAAATACGCATCGGCGACAGCCTTATGCGGCGCGGTTATATGTCGATATGGACGTCCAGACGTCCACATGCTAGGCTGGTTGCGTGTGGTCGCGCCGCGCGCGCCGGCTGCGATGGAGCCGTTCCGATGAACCTGAAATGTCCCGCGATGTGTTGTCGCCGATCCTCGATGGGGTGCGCGGAATGCGCGCGCCGCCGCGGTATGCGATCATCACTTGCGGGACTTTCACCATGACGCTCAACCAGCTTCGCTATCTCGTCGCCATCGCCGATTCGGGCCTCAACATCACCCTCGCCGCCGAGCACGTGCACGCCACCCAGCCGGGCTTGTCGCGGCAGATCAAGCAACTGGAAGACGAACTCGGATTCCTGCTGTTCACCCGCAAGGGCCGCAGCCTGACGTCGCTGACGCAATCGGGCGAGCACGTGCTGGTGCACGCGCGCCGTTTGCTCGACGAGGCCGGCAACATCCGCGCACTCGCCGCCAACCAGCGTGGCGAACGCAAGGGCCGCTTGACCCTGGTGACCACCCACACGCAGGCACGTTACGTGCTGCCCGACGCGATCGCCGCGACGCGGCGTGAATTCCCCGCAGTAAGCATCCGCCTGCAGCCCTCCGAGGAAAGCGAAATCCTGGCGCGCCTTGCGCGCGGCGGCGACGAGCTGGCCGTGATCAGCACCAGCGGCGCCGTGCCCGCTGGCGGCATCGCGGTGCCGCTGTTCCGCTGGCGTCGCGTGGTACTGGTGCCGGCCGATCACGCGCTCGGCCGTCGCAGCAAAGGCGTCAGCCTGCGCGATCTCTCAGCCGCGCCGCTGGTCAGCTACGAATCGTCGCGCAAACCGGAGTCTTCGCTGAAACGCGCGTTCGATGCAGCCAGGCTGCCGATGCAACTGGCAATGACCGCGCACGACGCCGATCTCATCAAGACATACGTGCGTGCAGGCTTGGGCGTCGGCATCCTCGCGGAGATGGCGGCATCCCCGAAGGACACCGACCTGCGCGTGCTGCGCGCACCCGACGCGCTGCCCGAGTGCACCACCTGGGCGATCCTGCCGCGCGGTCGTGTCGTGCGCGATTTTGCGCTGCGCCTGCTGCGCGAAGTGGCGCCGCAGATCGACGGCATCGACCTGCGACGCGCAGTCGCCGGCAATGCCGAGCCGGCGTGGCCGGAACCGCCTGCGTGGACGGAGCTGCGTCGCGTGGCGGCGTGAGAGGCGCCCACAAATTGCGGCCGTAGGTTGGGCTGAATGCAATGAAGCCCAACATCGCGGTGTCCGCGCGGGAACGTTGGGCTTCGCGGATGAAGCCCGCTCAGCCCAACCTACATTTGGCCGTGCCGGGAACCCCAACCCAAAATCAACGCGTGCTGCCGCTTGCCGGCGGAAAGCCCTGCAGCGGAATCAGCGACATCAACTTGCCGATGTCGATGTATTGCAGCAACGCGCCCGCGCCCTGCACCACATGGGGTTCCGTGGCGAGATTGGTGATCGCCCAGCGTGCCCAGGCTTCGAACGCGGTGCGCGCCGCGCCCGGCCCTTCGAACATCAGCGCCTGTTGCGCCGGCTGATTGCACGAACGCGCCAGCAGATCGGTCACCAGCGCACCCGCCTTCTGGTTGATCGACGCGCGTTGCGCCGCGGTGATTGCACTCATCGACGCGACGTCCGGGTCCAGCGCCATGGTGGCGAACGCCCAGCGCACCACGGTCTTCTGGTCCGCGGGCGTGGTCGACCGGATCAGGCACTGCGACAGCGCGTCCGCGTAGGAGCCGGCGCAGGCGGACATGGACCACCCGCACATCAGGATTGGCAAAACCAGCAACAGGCAGAGGCGTCGCATCATGGCGCGTCCTCGTTCACGGCGATGAACGTGGGACCGCGCGAACGCGCGCCGAGTTTCAGGCGATCGCAACGGGATATGAACCGAGCACCGTCACCTGCGAGGCGAAATCGCCCAGTTCCGCCAGCGCATCGCGCAGCGGCGGTTCGTCCACGTGGCCGTTGACGTCGATGAAGAACGCGTACTGCCACTTGCCGGTATGCGCCGGGCGCGACTCGATGCGGTTCATGCTGACGCCGTGCCGCGCCAGCGGTTCCAGCACGCGGTACAGCGCGCCCGGCTGGTCGCGCACGAACACCAGCAGCGACGTGCGATCGTTGCCGGACGGCGGGAACAGCGCGCGGCCGAGCACCAGGAATCGCGTGGTGTTGTCAGGGCGATCCTCGATCGGGCCGGCCACCACCTGCAATCCATAAACGTGCGCCGCGCTTTCGCCGGCGATCGCCGCCACGTCGTCGGCCTTGCGCGCGCGCCGCGCGGCTTCGGCGTTGCTGGACACCGCTTCCAGCTCCACGCGCGGCAGGTTCTGGCGCAACCAGCCGCGGCACTGCGCCAGCGACTGGCCGTGCGAATACACGCGCTCGATGTCTTCGAGATGACCGCCGCGCGACAGCAGGTACTGGTGCACGTGCAGTTCCACTTCGCCGCAGATCTTCAGCGGCGAGCCGAGGAACAAGTCGAGCGTCGACTGGATCGTGCCCTGCCCGGAATTTTCGACCGGCACCACGCCGAAATCGGCGCGACCCTCGGCGACCTCGTCGAACACTTCGGCGATGCTGGCCAGCGGGAACCCCTTGGCCGAGTGCCCGAAGTGCTTGAACACGGCCTGTTGCGAGAACGTGCCTTCCGGGCCCAGATAGCCGATCTTCAATGGCTCCTGCTGGGCGAGGCACGCCGACATGATTTCGCGAAACAGCCGCACCAGCACGTCGTCGGCGAGCGGACCGCCGTTGCGGTCGACCACCCGCCGCAGCACCTGCGCTTCGCGTTCCGGCCGGTAATAGTCCACCGCCGCGGCGAGCTTGCCCTTGGCGCGACCGACTTCGTGCGCCCAATGCGCGCGGCGCGCGATCAGCGCCTGGATCTGATGGTCGATGCCATCGATTTCGGCGCGCACCGCGGCGAGATCGGGTTTCGATGGCGCCGCTTCGGGCTTGGTCGCGGCTTTCGCGCGTGAGGTCTTTGAGGTCGCGCCGCGCGGCCGCCGGGTTTTGCCAGCCATGCCTGGCTCTCCTTCAGGGAAGTGAGCAGCTTGACGGCGCCACGGCGGGATCGCAAGGGTTTGGACGTCCATTTACTTTGCGGCGAAATGCAATCCGCATTCGCGCTGCAGACCGAAAAAGCGCGTGTCCTCGTCACGCATCCCGGGCTCCCACCGGCGCGTGGTGTGCACGTCGCCGATCGACACGTAGCCTTCGTGCCAGAGCGGGTGGTACGGCAACGCATGGCGGTTGAGATAGCGCCACACGTCGTGGTCGCGCCAGTCCGCGATCGGGTGGAGCTTCCAGCGGCCATCGTGCAGTTCCAGGAAAGCCGCGCGCGCGCGGCTTTCCGACTGGCTGCGGCGGATCCCCGCGATCCAGGTGCGCACGCCGAGTTCATCCAGCGCACGCTGCATGGGTTCCACCTTGCGCAGGCGGTTGTAGCGCGCGATGCCATCACTGCCCTGTTCCCAGAGCTTGCCGAACCGCGCTTCCATCCAGGCAGTGCCGACCTCCGGGCGAAAGACCGTGAGGTTCAGGTGCAGGCGTTCGCGAAGTTCATCGACGAAGCGGTAGGTTTCCGGAAACAGGTAGCCGGTATCGACCAGGATCACCGGAATGTCCGGGCGCGCACACGTGACCAGATGCAACGACACCGCCGCCTGCGCACCGAAGCTGGACGACAGCGCGTGTTCGCCCGCAAGCGTGGCCAAGGCCCACTCGATGCGGCGTTCGGCCGCCAGGCCGGCAAGCCAGCGATTGAGTTCCGCCAGCGCCTCGGGCGACTGCGCGGCCGTGACGGGGTCGGGCGGCGTCATGCCGCGGCCTCGCGCGGCGATGGCGGCACCACCGCGCCGGTGCGCACGGCGAAATCGCCGAAGTGTTCGCCCTGTTCGCGCTCGATGGCGAAACGTGCCAGCAGGTCGTCCAGTGCAGCGAGGATCTCCGCCTCGGTGATGTTCTCGCGATACAGCGCGTTCATCCGCTGGCCGCGATGGTCGCCGCCCAGCATCAGGTTGTAACGGCCGGGCGCCTTGCCGATCAACGCAATTTCGGCGAGATACGGTCGCGAACAACCATTGGGGCAACCGCTGATGCGCAGGTCGATCGGTTCATCGTGGAGACCGTGCCGATCCAGCAGGGCCTGCACGTGCGGCAGGAACGCCGGCATCCAGCGTTCGGATTCCGCCATGGCGAGGCCGCACGTCGGCAGCGCGACGCAGGCAATCGTGTTCAATTCGAGCTTCGAACGGGAGCGGTGCAGGGCGAGGTCGTGCGCGCCTGCAATCGCATCGACGCGTGCGCGCAGTGCCCCCGGCACGCCCGCGATGAATGCGTTCTGGTTCGGCGTCAGGCGGATCTGCGCGCCGGGCGCCTGTTCGACCAGGAGTGCCGCAAGCTCGCGCATCCCGCTCTGGCGCGTGACGCCATCGCGATCGTGCACGCGTCCGAACGGAATGCGCAGACCCAGATGCCATCGGCCATCGTCGCCTTCGCGCCACCCGAATCGATCGCCCCGTTGCGTGAATTCGAACCCGCGCGAAGGCTGCAGCGCGAAGCCGGCGCGGCGCTCGATCTCGGCCTTGATCCAGTCCAGACCGCGATCATCGACGGTGTACTTGAAGCGCGCGTGCAAACGATCAGAGCGGTCGCCGTGATCGCGCTGCAGCGTCAGCGCGGCTTCCGCCAGCGCGGTCACCTGCTCCGGCGCGATGAAACCGATCGGGCTCGCCATGCGCGGGTACGTTTTCGCATTGCCATGGCTCGCGCCCATGCCGCCGCCGACCAGCACGTCGTAGCCCGCCAGTCCGCCGTCGTCGATCACCGCGACGAGGCCGACATCCTGCGAATACACGTCGATGTCGTTGTCGGGCGGCACCGCGAAGCCGATCTTGAATTTGCGCGGCAGGTACGCGTCGCCCAGCAGCGGCTCGGCTTCGTTGCCGTCGGTGGCCGGTTCGTCCAGCCAAGTCTCGAACCAGGCGCGCGATTTCGGTCGAAGGTGCAGCGACAACGCTTGCGCCTGCTCGAAGATCCGCGCATGCACGCGCGACAACAGCGGATTCACCGCCGCGACCACGTTGCGGTTGTCGTCGCCGCAAGCCGCGATCGTGTCGAGGCCGCAGGCGTGGATGGCTTGCGCCGCGGCGCGCAGATCGACTTTGCGGATGCCGTGCGTCTGGATCGTCTGGCGCGTGGTGAGGCGCAGGCCGCGCGTGCCGTAACGCGTCGCCATCGCATCCATCGCCAGCCATTGCGCGGGCGACATCACGCCACCCGGCAGGCGCAGCCGCAGGAAGAACGCGTAATCGGGCTCCAGCCTGGCGCGGCGGCGCGCCTCGCGCACGTCGCGGTCGTCCTGCTGGTAGCCGCCGTGGAACTTCAGCAGTTGCACGTCGTCGGTGCGCAACGCACCGGTGATCGGATCGGCGAGACTCTCGCGCAGCGTGCCGCGCAAGTGCCTGCTTTCGCGCTTGATGCGTTCGAGATCGGAGGGCTCGGACATCAGTAGACGTCCCTGGCATAACGATGCGCATCGCGGAGTTTCGCGATGTAGGCGTCGGCGGCCTCGCCGTCCCGCGCGCCGTGGTCGATGATGACATCGCGCAGTGCATGCTCCACATCGCGCGCCATCGACGTCGCGCCACACACGTACAGGTGCGCGCCATTTTCCAGCCAGTCGAACACGTCGCGGCCGTGTTCGCGCAGGCGATGCTGCACGTAGACCTTGTCGGCCTGGTCGCGCGAAAACGCGACGTCCATCCGGTGCAGCGTTCCGTGCTTCAGCGCCGCCTGCCACTCGGTCTGGTACAGGAAGTCGCTGCGGAAATGCGGATTGCCGAACAGCAGCCAGTTGCGTCCGCGCCCGCCGGCCGCGGCGCGCTGCTGCACGAACGCACGGAACGGCGCCACGCCGGTGCCGGGACCGATCATGATGATGTCGCGATCGGGATCGACAGGCAGGCGGAAGCGCTCGTTGGGTTCGAGGTAAACCTCCACGGTTTCGCCTTCCTTGCGCGTGGCCAGCCAGTGCGAGGCCGTGCCCCAGCGGACGCCGGCGCGCGTTTCATATTCGACGTGCGCGACGGTGAGATGCCCTTCGCCGTCGACCGCCGCACGGCTGGATGCGATCGAATACAACCGTGGCGTCAAAGGACGCAACGCCGCGACCAACGCATCGCCGCTCCATGCCGCGGGATGGTTCTGCAGCAGGTCGATCGGTTGGCGATCGGTGAGCACGGCGCGCAGCGCTTCGGCGTTTTCCGGTTGCAGCAGCGCCTGCAGCTCGGCATCACCGCTGTGTTCGGCCAGCGCGGCCACGAACGGACGACTGAGACGCGTGAGTTCGCGTTGCGAGGTCAGCCATTCGCGCAACGCACGCGTGGCGCCCGCATGCGGGATGGCCGCATCGCCATCCAGATGCAATACTTCCAGCACCGCTTCGACCAGCGGTTCGGGATTGCGCGGCACCACGCCCAGCGCATCGCCGGGTTCGTAATCGAGCCCGGAACCCGAAAGATCGATTTCGATGTGGCGCACGTCCTTGCTGCTGCCGTCGGCGGTGATCCGCTGGTTGGCGAGCACCACGGCCTCGAACGGCCGCGTTGCGGACCAGGTTGCCGGTTCCGCGTGCGGTCGCAGCGGCGTGACGTTGGTCGCCGGTGCAGCGGTCTTCAACACGTCCCGTGCGTGCGTCCATGCCTGCTGCGTCCACGGCTCGGCGACCGCGTCGATGTCGAGATCGGCTTCGACGAAGGCGAACAAGCGCGTCGCGCCAAGCTCGGCAAGCCGCGCGTCGAGTTTGCGTCCGATCGCGCAGAATTGCGGATAGCTCGAATCGCCGAGCCCCAGCACCGCGAACGAAAGGCCATCCAGTTTCGGCGCGCGGCGGCTGGTCAGGAAATCGACGAAGCCGCGCGCATCGTCCGGCGGATCGCCATCGCCCTGCGTGCTGATGACGACATACAGCAAGTGCTCCTGCGCCAGTTCGCGCATGGGATAGGCATCGGCGCGCAACAGGCGCGCGGCGACACCGGCGGTTTCGGTTTGTCGCAGCAAGCGCTCGGCGATTTTTTTCGAATTGCCGGTCTGGCTGCCGTACACGATCGTGGCGCGCGCGCCGCTGGCAGGTTCTGTCGCCGCGCGCGTGTCCGATGCCGGATCCGCCCGGGCCGCCAGACCCGCCGTGTAACCCGACAGCCACCACAAGCTCGCGGTGTCCAATCCACGGGTCAGCAGATCGAGGTGCTGCACGCGATCTCGCGGCAGGGGCGAACGTGGCAGGGCGGCGGCAAGCGGCATGGCCGGAACGACGTACGGCGACGGAACCGCCAAGGTACGCCGCCCGGGTCATGCAACGGAAAGGAGCGCTCGCTATGCCGTTATGCCGGCTGTCGTATAAGTTTGCGTCCGCACGCGGTTACTGCAACCGGCAAAAACAATAGGCATATTGCGTCGGCTTGCCGGGCACCGCCTGCTGCAGCCATGACAATTCCGGCAACAGTTTCGGTGCCGCGATCAGCCATGCCTTCGGCAGACCCACACCCAGCGCGCTGAGCATGCGCGCCGAGGCGCTGTCGCCGGCGCCGAGCAGGAAACGTTGCCAGAGGCTGATCGGCGGCTCGAAATAACGCACCGCGAAATTGTCGCCGAGCTTGGCGTCCTTTGCGGCGTAGGCGATTGCATCGTGCAGACCGCCCAGTTCGTCGACCAGGCCGCGCTGCAGCGCCTGTGCGCCGGACCACACGCGCCCCTGTGCGATCGCGTCGATTTCGGCGTAGCTCTTGCCGCGTGCATCGGCGACATGGCCGACGAACTGCCGATAGCCGCGGTCGATGGTGCTCTGGATCATCGCACCCAGCGCGGGATCGAGCGGACGGCGCGGATCCATCGCACCCGCGAGTGGCGTGGTGCCCTGGCCCGCCGTGTTGATGCCGAGCTTGGCCAGCCCATCGGACGCGGTGAAATACAACCCGAAGATGCCGATGGAACCGGTGATGGTGTCGGGCTCGGCGAAAATGCGATTCGCGTTCATCGAAATCCAGTAACCGCCGCTCGCGGCCAGATCGCCCATCGACACGATCACCGGCTTGCCCGCTCTTTCGGCCAGCACCACTTCGCGGCGAATCTGCTCGGCCGCGAACGCCTCGCCGCCGGGCGAATCGACGCGCAACACGATCGCTCGCACGTTGTGATCGGCGCGCGCCGCGCGGATCAGCGCGGCGGTAGATTCGCCGCCGATCTTGCCTGCGGCCTGCCGCCCGGACACGATGTCGCCCTCGGCCACGATCACCGCGACCTGCGGCTTGCCGAGGCCGACATCCACCGTTTGCGGCAGGTAATGGTCCAGATCGACCGCACGGAACGCCGTGCCATTGGCGGTCGCGACGCCGTGCTTCTGCATCATCCGCACGATGTCTTCGCGCGTGGCGAGACCATCCACCCAATGCAGTTTCAGCGCAAGCTGCGCGACATCGCCCTTGGCCGCGGGAATTTCGGCCGACAGGTTGTCGATCTGCTGGCCCAGCGTGGCGGGATCGATGTGGCGCAGCTTGCCGACTTCATCCAGCCAGGTGTTCCAGAGCCCGCCCATCCAGTATTTGTCGGCTTCCAGCGACGCAGGGGAAGGCCCTTCGAGGATGAAGGGTTCCGCCGCCGACTTGAATTCGCCGACCCGGAACAGGTGCGCGCTGATGCCAAGCTTGTCCAGCAGCGTCTTGAAATAACTCCGGTAGTCGGACAAGCCAGTGATCGAAATGTCGCCGTCGGGATCGAGCAGCACTTCATTGGCATGGGCGGCGAGCAAGTACTGCATCTGGTTAAATTGCGTGCCCCACGCGATCACCGGTTTGCCCGACGCACGGAAACGATCCAGCGCCGCGCCGACTTCCTCCAGCGCGCCCATGCCGCCGAACTGCAGGTTGGACGGATCGATCAGGATGCGGGTGATACGCGCATCATGCGCGGCGTGATCGATCGCCGCCACCAGGTCGCGCACCTGCACCTGCCCCACCGGTTGGCCCGAAGCACGCGCCGTCGCGCGCGCCAGCGCATCGACGCTGAACTGTTCGACCAGTTGGCCTTCGGGCTTCAGCAGCAGCACCGTGTCGGACCCGACCTTGGGCGCGCCACGAAACATCAGCCCCAGGATCAGGAACAGGATGCCGAAGAACACCAGGTTGATGATCACCAGCCGCGCGAGGTTGATGCCGCGCCCGAGCGCACGCATGAAGCCCGCGAAACCGCGGCGTGGTGGGTTGTTCATGGCGGGTGGTTTCCGGATGGATTAAGCGGTTGGCCAAGCGTAGCCGTGCGGATGATTGGCGTCACGCGGAGCGCGCGGTAGCCTCGATCGTCAGTCGACCGGCGACGACGCGACCGCAAACCGCCGCCAGCGATCGTCGCGGGTCTGCACGGCCCAGCGCGCGGCCAGCAACACCGCGGCCGCGGTCAATCCCGCGATCAGCCCCACCCACATGCCGCGCACGCCGTAGCCGGCGCCGAACGCCAGCCACGCGCCGGTCGGCATGCCGACCACCCAGTACGCGACGGCGGTGATCAGCATCGGCATGCGCGTGTCCTTCAAGCCGCGCAGCGCACCGTTCGCCACCACCTGGATGCCGTCGGAAAACTGGAAGATGCCGGCCAGGATCAGGAGCTGCGCGGCCAGCGCAATCACGCGCGGATCGTCCGAATAGATGTGCGCGATCGCGTGCGGAATCGCCAGCATCAGCGTGGCCGACAGCGCCTGCGTCGCCAGCGTCAGCGCGATGCCGGTGAACCCCGCATAGCGCACCGCATGGGCATCGCCACGACCGGCGGCGTTGCCGACCCGGACCGTCACTGCCAGCGCCAGCCCCAGCGGCAACATGAAGGTGACCGACGCGACGTTGATCGCGATCTGGTGACCATCGATCGCGACCGTGCCGAGCCGGCTGATCAGCAGCGCCGAGATCACGAACAACCCGGCTTCCATCAGCAGCGTCACCGCCATCGGCACGCCGATCCACAAGAGGTGCCGGATCGCGTGCCAGTCGGGGCGTTCCATCCGCGCGAACAGATCGAGGCTCCGAAAGCGCTTGCCGAACTTCAGGTACGCGAGGAACGCCAGCAGTTGCAGCCACAGCGCCAGCGCGTTGGCGATGCCGGCGCCTTCCGCGCCCATCGCGGGAAAACCGAACTTGCCGTAGATCATGATCCAGTCCAGCGGCACCAGCACCGCGAGGCCGAACATGCCGAAAATCATCGTCGGCCGCGTCCAGCTCGATCCTTCGCACAGGCCGCGCAGCGCGAAATAGCCGCACAGGCCCGGCGCGCCCCAGGAGAGCGCGTGCAGGAATGCCTGCACGTCATCGGTGAGCGCCGCGTCGACGCCGATCAGGTTCAGCAACGGACTCGAATGGCGCGCGCCGAACCACAGCAGCACCGACAGCGCCGCCGCCAACCACAATGCCTGCCGGAACAGCGGCCCGATCTCCCGCTGCCGGCCGGCACCGTCCAATTGCGCGACCGAAGGCGACAAGGCCATCATCACGCCGACCGCGCTCACCAGCCCCAGCACCCACACGTTGGCGCCCACCGCCACCGCGGCCAACGTGTGCGCGTTGTAATGACCGGCCAGCGCGACGTCGACGGCGCTCATCCCGACCGCGGACAACTGTCCGGCGATCAGCGGCAGCGCCAGCTTGACCGTCGCGCGCAGCTCGCGCGCGAAACGCGCACGATCCAAGGCTAGAATCTGGGGCATTGCGGAAAGACCCGATGTCACACGAAACGACGACGCCACCCGCCGAACCCGCGGCATCGCCGCCGGTGCCCTCGACCGGCAAGTGCGAGAACTGCGGTGCGCCGCTCTACGGCAGGTTTTGCTACGCGTGCGGCCAGCCGATCCAGGGGTTGGTGCGCCATTTCGGCAGCATCATGTCCGACGTCGCCGACAGCGTGTTGAACGTCGACGAGCGGCTGTTCCGCACGATCGGGCCATTGTACCTGCGGCCCGGCAAACTCACGCTGGACTACTTCGAGGGAAAGCGCGCGCGCTACGTAACGCCATTCAGGCTGGTTTTCTTCCTCGCGATCGTGGCGTTCTTCGCGATCCAGTTGACCGTGCGCTCCGGCTTCACGAGCATGCCGAAGGAGGCTGTGCGCATTTCCACCGGATCGAGCGGCCCGAGCGTTTCGGTGACACCGGCGCCGAAAACGGTGCCGGCGCCGGTGTCATCGGATGCCGGTGCCTTCTCCCATGGCAACATCGTGATCAACGACAAGGTGTTCTGGAACCGCGACACCAAGCCGCTCAAGGTGGCGTGGTTGCCCGGCGTGGTGGTGGATTGGCTGAACGATTCGATCGGCAACGCCCAGCAGCAGTTGCACGCGATGAACGAGGGCAGCTTCGCTGAGCAGCAGGACGCCCGCCGCAAGTTCACGCTGGGCCTGTTTTCCGCCGCGCCGACCGTCCTGTTCCTGCTGCTGCCGCTGTTCGCACTGCTGCTGAAAATCTTCTACATCTTCAAGAAGCGGCTGTACATGGAGCACCTGATCGTGGCGATGCACAGCCACGCATTCCTGATGCTGTCGATGCTGGTGCTGGTGGGCATCGCCGCGTTGCGCCACCTGCTGGTGCCGCATGCCGGCTGGCTCAAGATTCCGTTGTTCCTGCTCACCGCTGCCGCGTGGGTCTGGATATTCGTGTACCTGTGGCTGATGCAGAAGCGCGTGTACCGGCAAGGCTGGTTCATGACCAACCTGAAGTACTGGTCGCTGGGTTTTTGCTACCTGATCATGATCGGGCTCGGCTGGGTATTCGCCGTATTGATCAGCTTGACGGACGCGTGATGGGCCTCTGGCCTTGGAGCCGCCGCAGCGGCGTCCCGACACTCGTTGTGCACAGCCGCAAAACCGCGACAGCCAGGCCTTCGCGACGCCCATACTCACCCGGATTTCACCCGGATCGGACAGCCATGCTGTTGATAGTAAAAACAAAAACCCAATTGTCGAAAAAATCGCCAACCCGTGCGCCGGGCCGGTCCGGCGAGCCCTGGGGGCGCTTGCACGCCGGTGTTCCACAACCTTATCCACAGCGTTTGTGGATAAGAAAAAAATTGCCAATACGTCACCGGTTTACCCGCCATTCCTGCACGCGATGACAACAACCGCCGGTAAGTCATGACCGAACCTTCGCGACCGGATTCGCCGACCGGCGTCGTGCGCGTCGCGCTGCCCGTGCCGCTGCTGCAGACTTTCAGCTACCTGTCGGGTTCATCGATGGTACGGACGGGATCGCGCGTGCGGGTTCCATTCGGACGCGCACACCGCGTCGGCGTCGTCGTCGAAACCGGCACGGAAGCCGATGCCACAGGACAGCAACTCAAGACCATCGACGCCGTGCTGGATGAGGAACCGCTGCTCGGCCCGGAATTGCTTTCGAACCTGCGCCGTGCCGCGGACTACTGGTGCGGCGCGCTCGGCGAGGTCATCTTCGGCGCCTTGCCGCTGGGGTTGCGCGAGGGCCGCGCGCCTTCCGATTTCGCCGAGGAAGCCTGGCGACTGACCGCCGCCGGTACCGCGGCGCGCGATGCGCGCAGCCGACGGGGCGGTTCGGCCACATTGCTGGAAACGCTGACGGACGCGGCGCTGTCCGCAAGCCAACTCGACATCCTGCTGCCGGGCTGGCGCGCGGCGGCGCGCCGGCTTGCGGCAGCGGAACTGATCGAGCGCACGCAGGTTCCCGCCGGGCCGCCGCAACCCCGCGACGGCGCCGCGCCGGTGCTGAACGACGAACAGGCGGATGCATTGGCCACGATGCTTTCGGCCGGGGATGGCTTTCATCCGTTCCTGCTGCAAGGCGTCACCGGCAGCGGCAAGACCGAAATCTACCTGCGGCTCACCGAACGCATCCTGCAGCAAGGCCGACAGGCTTTATGGCTGGTGCCTGAGATCGGACTGGTGCCGCAGGCGCTGCGCCGGTTGCGGGCGCGCTTCGATGCGCGCATCGCGGTGCTGCATTCCAACCTCGCCGAAGGCGAACGCGCGCGTGCATGGCTGGACGCGCGTTCGGGCGATGCGGCCATCGTGCTGGGCACGCGCTCGGCCGTGTTCGCACCGCTGCCCAAGGCCGGCTTGATCGTGGTGGACGAAGAACACGACGCCTCGTACAAGCAGCAGGAAGGCTTTCGCTACCACGCGCGCGACTTCGCGCTGATGCGTGCCCAATCGCTGGGCGTGCCGATCTTGCTGGGCAGCGCCACGCCTTCGCTGGAAACTCTGGCCAACGTGGAAGGTGGACGCTACACCCGTCTGCGCCTGCACCACCGTGCGCATGCACGGCCACCCTCGCCCGTGCACGTGCTGGATCTGCGCGGGTTGAAACTCGCGCACGGCCTGTCGCCCGCGTTGCTGGACGCGCTGGATGCCACCGTCGCGCGCGGCGAACAGGCGCTGGTTTTCAAGAATCGCCGTGGCTACGCGCCGGTGCTACTTTGCCATGCGTGCGGCTGGCACGCGGCGTGCCCGCGTTGCGAAAAGCCGCTGACGCTGTATCGCGGACGACGGCAACTGCTTTGCCATCATTGCGGGCACAGCGAACGCGCGCCCGAGGCGTGTCCGCATTGCCACGCCGACGCGCTGATCCCGCAAGGCCAGGGCACCGAGCGATTGGAGGAGGCCCTCGCCGCGCGTTATCCGGATATTCCCGTTCTGCGCATCGATCGCGAGAGCACGCGCCGGCGCGATGCGTTCGCGAAAGTTTTCGACAAACTGGCGGAGGGCAAGCCCGCGATCCTGGTCGGCACGCAGATGCTCGCGAAGGGGCACGACCTGCCGAACCTCACCACCGTCGCAATCGTGGGCGTGGACGAAGGCCTGCACAGCGTTGATTTCCACGCCGGGGAACGGCTGGCGCAATTGATCGTGCAAGTCGCGGGGCGCGCGGGGCGCGCCGACAAACCCGGTGCGGTGTGGCTGCAAACCCACGAGCCCGAACACCCGCTGCTCGTGACCTTGCTGAAGGGCGGCTACGATGCCGCGGCGGCGCTGGAACTCGGCGACCGGCTTGCTTCCGGGCTGCCGCCGTTCGCGCACATGGCGCTGCTGCGTGCCGAATGCGCGCGACGCGACGCGCTGGATGGATTCATGGCCGCCGCGCGCGGTGCAATCGCCCGCGTCGCAGTCTCCGATCGTGCCGGCCCGAAGCCTCGCGAACACGTCGTGCGCATCAATGGTCCGCTGGCCGCGCCCATGCCGTTGCGCGCGGGCCGGCATCGCAGACAACTGTTGCTGGAATCCGCGCAACGTCCTTCTCTGCGGCAGGCGTTGGCGGCATGGCTGCCGCAGTTGCAAGCCCTGCCGCAACCACGCGGCTTGCGCTGGTCGATCGACGTCGATCCGGTGGATTTGTATTGAGATCGGCGCAGGTTGAGCTCAGCAACGCGAAGCCCAACACGGTGTCGTGTTGTTGGGCTTCGGCGGATGAAGGCTCGCCTCAGCACGTAGATTGGGCTGAACGCAGTGAAGCCCAACGTTGACGCACGATGATGTTGGGCTTCGCGTTGCTCAGCCCAACCTACAAAGCAGGACGGCCGCACAAGGCGGCCGTCCTGCTTTTTGCGCTTTGAAGAGGCGCCGCGGCTACGCCGCGAACGCGCCCCGCATCTTCTTCATCGCGTTGGCTTCGAGCTGGCGGATGCGCTCGGCCGACACGCCGTAGTCATCGGCGAGGTCCTGCAGGGTGGCCTTGTCTTCGACCAGCCAGCGGCGGCGGATGATGTCGCGGGTACGGTCGTCCAGCTTGGCCATCGCATGCTGCAAGGTGTCGAGCTGATGCTCTTCCTGATCGGCATCGGCCAGTTGCAGGTACGGATCAGCGCCGTGGTCTTCCAGATACGCGACCGGTGCGGGCGGCGCGTCGTCATCGGATTCCGTGGGTGCATCGAAGCCGATGTCACGGCCCGACAGGCGCGATTCCATTTCCAGCACGGTGGCCTCGGGCACGCCCAGATCCTTGGCGATCTCGCGCACTTCATCCATGTTCATCCAGCCGAGGCGCTTCTTGGACTTGCGCAGGTTGAAGAACAGCTTGCGCTGCGCCTTGGTGGTGGCGACTTTCACGATGCGCCAGTTGCGCAGGATGAATTCGTGCATTTCTGCGCGAATCCAGTGCACCGCAAAACTGACCAGCCGCACCCCATGGTCCGGATCGAACCGCTTCACCGCCTTCATCAGGCCGATGTTGCCTTCCTGGATCAGGTCCGACATCTGCAAACCGTACCCGGAATAGCCGCGCGCCACGTGCACCACGAAACGCAGGTGCGACATCACCAGCTTGCGCGCGGCGTCGAGGTCTTCGTCTTCACGGTAACGCTGGGCGAGGTCATGTTCCTCGTCGGCGTCCAGCACGGGAATCCGGTGAACCGCGCCAATGTAGGCATCGAGGCTGCCGACGACACTGGGAATCGGCAGGTTGTTGGCGACCAAAGCTTCGCTCATCCTATATACCCCACTCGTCTGTATTGGCACTCTAGCTTTTCGAGTGCCAAACCCTCGTGAAGGTTCCCGCGCGGCCCAGGGTTCGGAACCGGCTTCGCCATGAGGGTGATGGGATAAATTATACTGATGAGTTCATGAATTGCAAGGGGCCGGAAGTCATGCTTCCGGCGCGGCCAAAAGGCCACTCGACATCCCTTCAACCAGACTGGCGCGGGGCGGCAGCGACCAGTCGATCGGCGGCCGTCCTTGCGCTTCAAGGTACTGATTGGCCTTCGAAAAGTGCCGGCAACCCAGGAAGCCGCGATGCGCCGACAGGGGAGATGGGTGCGGCGCCTTCAGAACACAATGGCGGCGGGTGTCGATCAGCCGGCCCTTGGCCTGCGCATAGGAACCCCACAGCAAAAACACCAGGCCTTCGCGGTCGCGGTTCAGCGTATCGATTACCCGGTCCGTGAACCCTTCCCAACCCTTGCCCTGGTGTGCGCCCGGGTTGCCTGCCTGCACCGTCAGCACCGAATTCAGCAACAGCACGCCACGTTGCGCCCAGGGCGTCAGGCAACCATGGTCGGGCCGTGCGATGCCGAGATCGTTCTGGATTTCCGTGAAGATGTTCTGCAGCGACGGCGGCACCGGCACGCCCGGCTGCACCGAAAAGCACAAACCGTGCGCCTGACCCGGCCCGTGGTACGGATCCTGCCCCAGGATCACGACCTTCACCGCATCGAAGGGGGTGGCGTCCAGCGCCGCAAAGATACGCGGACCGGGCGGATAGATGCGCTTGCCCGCGTGCTTCTCCGCACGCAGGAATTCACTCAGTGCGTGCATCTCGGGGCGATCGAAATGATCGCCCACCCGCGCCTTCCACGAGGGTTCCAGTTTCAGGCGAGTGTCGGTTGCGGTCTGACTTTGCTCAAGCATGAGAGGCAGGGCGGGTTTCAACCCGCCGGACATTGATGGCGGTTTGCCTGCGGGTCAAGGCGCTGCGGCGGGTCAAGACCCGCCTAGGCACGCGACCGCTGCGCCACGCGCAACTGGAACAGCAACTTCGTCATCAGCAAACGTTCTTCCACGGGTTTTTCGACCAGGTCATTGGCGCCCGCTTTCAAGAGCGCGGCCTGGTTCACCGGGTTCTCGTCGCCGGTCATCACCAGCACCGGCAAGCGGCCCTTGCCGAGCTTCAGGTCGAACCGGATCCACTCGAGCAGGTCACCACCGGACATCTCGCCCTTCAGGCTGACGTCGGTCAGCACCATATCCGCGCCGACTTCGCCGCGATCGCGCGCCGCACCTAGGAACTCGACGGCCTCTTCGGCGCTGCCGGACAAATGCACGGCAAGTCCGTAGCGCTCCATCATCCGGCGCGTCGCCAATGCGACCACGCGGCTGTCCTCGACGTACAACACCGTGCCTTCCGCGCGATCCACGGGCGCCACGTAGCCGCGAATGAAATCCGCCAGCGCGGCGTAACCGGCGGCCTTGTCGAAGTAGTCGGTGATCGCGTCGCCGATCTCGCGCTTCTGCAGGCGTTCCTGCACGTCGCCCGAAACCGCCACGATCGGAATGTAGGCCTGCGGCGCGTTGTCGCGCACATAGTGGGCCAGCGTCGTGCCGTCCATGTCGGGCAGCCGCAGCGCGGTCGTGACCAGATCGACCACGCCCTCGTGCAGGGCCTGCCTGGCTTCGCGCCCGCTGGCGCAGGCGATCACCGTCGCGCCCGGCAGGTCCTTCTCCAGCACCCGCGCGATCAACGTGCGCGCCACCTTCGAGCCATCCACCACCATCACGCGCGGGTTGTCGCTGGCGATGTGGCGGAGAACGTCGTTCATAACCCACTTCGATTTACGGTCGCAGGCGCGCCAGGTGTCGACCGCTGGCAATCAGCGCACCCAGCCAGCCGAGTGCAATCGCGATGGCCAACGCGATTCCGAGCGTAACCCAGGACAATCCCCCGAGGTGCAGGCGGCCTGCGTAACTGGCGACCAGATCACGAACCGGCAACGCAAGCACGGCTTCCAGCAACAGCACCAGCCCGATGGCAACGACCCCCGCCGCGAGGCCGTACCATGCACCTTCGTAAAGATAAGGCCGGCGCACGAACGCCGCGCTGGCGCCGATCAATCGTTGCACCGCGATCTCGTCTCCGCGACTGCGCAAATCCAGCCGCACGGTATTGCCGATCACCAGCACCGCGGCCGCACCCAGCAGCACCGCCAGCAACAGCATCACGCGGCGCCCCAGCGCGACCAGCGCGTCCAGGCGTGCGCGCCATTGGCCGTTGTCCTGCACCAGGTCCACGTCCGGCAATGCGCGCACCGCTGCCACCATGGCCTCGACCTGCGCGCGGTCCGCGCCGGCGCGCGGTTCGACCAGCAGCACGAACGGCAGCGGATTGTCCGGCAGCGACTGGATGGCGTCCCCGAAACCCTGCATGGCCGCCAGCTCCGCAAGGCCCTGCTGCGGCGTGCGAACGGTGACACCCGCCACGTCCGTACGCCCACGCAAGCGCGCGGCCAGCCTGTCCGCGCTGTCCGTGGCCACACCGGACTTCAGAAATACGCTGACCGATTGCGAATCGCCCAACGCCGTCGCGAAATGCTGCAGATTCGTCAGCAACAGATAGAACGCCAGTGGCAGTGCGAGCGCGAGCCCCATCACGGCCACCGTGAGCGCACTGCCGAGCGGTCGCCGTGCCAGTTGGCGCAGGCTGTCGCGCACGCACCACGCGTGCTGGCGCCGCCACATCGCAACGCGCGAATGACGCACCGGCCTGCCCATGGCGACACGCGCGTTCATGCGACCTGGCTCGCCGGCACGTCGTCGATCAGGTGCCCGTGGTCGAGCACCACCACCCGCTGCTTCATCCGCTTCAGCAGCGGCAGGTCGTGGCTGGCGATCAGGATGGTGATGCCGGTCTGACGCAGTCCCACGAACAACTGCATGATTTCTTCCGACAGTTGCGGATCGAGGTTGCCGGTGGGTTCATCGGCGATGATCAGCGCGGGCCGTCCCACGATCGCGCGCGCGATGCCGACCCGTTGCTGCTCGCCGGTGGAAAGTCCGGCCGGTGCATCCTTGCCGCGCCCGGCCAACCCGACCTTTTCCAGCGCGCCCCGCACGCGCTTGGCGCGTTCCTCACGCGGTACGCCCGCGATCACCAGCGGCAGCGCGACGTTGTCGGCCACGCTGCGATCCATCAGCAGCCGGTGATCCTGGAACACCATGCCGATGTCGCGGCGCAGCCGCGGAATGTCGCGATGCTTGAGCTTCGCGAGATTGCGGCCGTGCACTTCGATCGCGCCGCGACTGGCGCGTTCGATCAGCGCGATCAATTTCAGCAAGGTGGTCTTGCCCGCTCCCGAATGCCCGGTCACGAACAACATCTCGCCGGCGTCGACCGTGAACGTCAGGTCGATCAGCGCCTCGCGGCCTTCGGGATAGCGTTTGCTGACGGACTCGAAGCGGATCACGCGGAAATGGAAACCGAGAATGGGGAAATCGGGACTCGCCAACCGGCCAGAGCCTAACAATATTTCGTCATTCCGGGGCGGCCGAAGGCGAACCCGACTGCATTTGCAGGAAAGCAAACGCGAACACCGCAGGTGGCCCGGAGGACGAGCGCATGGATTGGCGCGAGTCAATCCATGTTCCCAATGCTCCTGAAAGCAACAGCAAAGGCTGGATTCCCGCGTTCCACTGCCGATGAAGCCGGCAACGGCCCTGGAATGACGAGATGAGGGCAGCCGAAATACGGGATGCGAAGGCCCTGTGTGTCAGGCATTGGCCGCGGGCGATGCGGCGTGGCCCTTCGGCTTGTGGCGACGACGCCGGCGCTTGTTTGCGGCGGGATTGCCGGCGCCCGCCGAGGGTGGGGCGGGATCGACTTCGGCCTCATCGTGATCGTGGTGCATCGCCTGCGGCAGCGCGCGCGGCGGCGGCGCGGCCAGCCACGCCGGCTCGATCGCGCCGACCGGAATCTTCATGTCGATGTAGCGCTCGATGTCGGGCAGGTTCATCGCGTACAGATCGCAGGCGAAGCTGATCGCGTCGCCTTCGGCACCGAGCCGCGCGGTGCGGCCGATGCGATGCACGTAATCCTCGCCATCCTGCGGCAGGTCGTAATTGAACACATGGGTGACGTCGGGAATGTGCAAGCCGCGCGCAGCGACGTCGGTCGCGACCAGCACGTCGGCTTCGCCCTTCTTAAAGCGCTCCAGCAGTTTCTGGCGCTTGGCCTGCGGCACGTCGCCCGACAGCGCGCCGACCTTGTAGCCGTGCCGCTTCAATTTGTCGGTCACGCGCTCGGCGGCGGCACGGGTGTTGACGAACACGATGCTGCGCTGGGGATTGCAGTGTTCCAGCAGGTTCAGCAGCAGCGGCAATTTTTCTTCCTTGGCCGGGAAATACACCTGCTGGCGCACGCGGTCGGCGGTGACGTGTTCCGTTTCGACCGAGAGCTTTTCTGGTTGGTTCATGTGCTCGTAAGCCAGTTCCAGCACGCGATAGGAAAGCGTGGCCGAGAACAGCATCCCCTGGCGCTCCTCGCGCGGCGGCATCTTGCGCAGGAGATAACGCACGTCCTTGATGAAGCCGAGGTCGAACATCCGGTCGGCCTCGTCGATCACGGTGGCCTCGACCGCGCGAAAACTGAAGACGTGCTGCTTGAAGTAATCGATCAGGCGGCCGGGCGTGGCGACGATCACATCGCAGCCATCACGCAGTTGCTGGCGCTGCTTGTCGTAATCGACGCCGCCGTAGATCAACGCGAAGCGCAGGCCGGTGTGGCGGCCGATCGCCTGCGCGTCCTTGTCGATCTGGATTGCGAGTTCCCGCGTCGGCGCGATGATCACCGCGCGCGGATCGTTGTCGTTGCGCTCCGGAATCGCGGGTTTCGTCAGCAGCCGGTTCATCACCGCGACCAGGAACGCACAGGTCTTGCCGGTACCGGTCTGCGCCTGCCCCGCGACATCGCGTCCTTCCAGCGCGACCGGCAAGGTCAGCGCCTGGATCGGGGTGCAGCGGGTGAAGCCGCAATCGGCAAGGCCGGCGGCGAGATGCGGATGCAGGTTGAATTGTTCGAAGAAGGTTTCGGTGAGGACTTGGTCGGCCACGGGGTTTCTGCCAGGAAGTGTCTGGGCCATGCCTGGCGCTGTTCGCCAGGATGGCAGGTGACGGGAGCGGGCGCGATGCCGCCGCACGGCTTGCGCGATGGATTCGCCGCGGATGCCGGAAATGCGCCGCCAACGCCGGGAACTCGGGGCGGCGCATACGCATCGAGCCGCACGCCGCCGCAAGTGATTGACTTGATTGTAGCAGCACGGCGACCATCGTCGCGCTTGCAATGGCGCCCCTTTCCCCCCATCTTGTCGTCTCCGTTACCGTCCCAGAACTCCCATGAGCGAAAACATCACCCACGTCAAAGACGCCGATTTCGAGAACGAAGTGCTGAAATCCGACACCCCGGTGCTGCTGGATTTCTGGGCGGAGTGGTGCGGGCCGTGCAAATCGATCGCGCCGATGCTCGACGACATCGCGAAGGAATACGCAGGTCGGCTCAAGGTCGCGAAGATCAACATCGACGAGAACCAGAAGACCCCGATGACCTACGGCATCCGCGGCATCCCGACGCTGATGGTGTTCAAGGGCGGCAAGGTCGAAGCCACCCAGATCGGCGCCGTCGGCAAGGGCCAGCTCACCCAGATGCTTGAAAAAGTGGTTTGATGCGAACACCGCAGGTTGTTCGCGAATGAACGCCCATCAACGCACATGACGCGGGTTCGGGCTGCCCTGCCCGGTTGCCGTCTTTGCGTGCATTCGCGTTCATTTGCGGACTGATTTTCCGTCCGCGCCGGACAGCATTGGATGCCAGTGCCGCCCGAACCGCCTGAACCCCTCGCGACGCACCGCTTGTCGGCGGGCCTCGCACAGTGCTAGATTGACATCCGGCCGGTGGTGCTTGTGCCCGGTCCTCTTCCCTTTCGTACCCTCCCGCGCTTCGTGCGCCGATGAGGCTTGTCCCGTGTCCGATACCGAAAACACCGTACAGGGCGAAGACGCCCGCGCGTCCGCCCCTGCTCCCGAATCCAATGGCTCCGCCGGCAATGAAGGCGGCGAGGGCCAGTCCCAGCAACAACGCGGCAACCG
>Ga0207652_10000708_pt1 | contig 32377 bp, 63 predicted proteins | sample KBSC63BmetaG_FD_184334 | JGI IMG/M metagenome (GOLD analysis project Ga0207652, IMG submission 184334) | Corn rhizosphere microbial communities from Kellogg Biological Station, Michigan, USA - KBS C6-3B metaG (SPAdes) (version 2) | ecosystem: Host-associated > Plants > Roots > Rhizosphere ...
CGCGTTCAACCAGTCACCGGTCTGATCCAGTGCTCGATCGCGTCGTGCACCGCCGAACCCTCCAGGGCGCGGCGGGCCGTCTCGCCGTAGTGGAAATCCTGGATCCACTTCTGTACGCACGTCGGACACCGCTTGCACCCCAGGGGTTCCGTACGATGCCAGGTTCGCCCGCACGGGTCGAGGCGCTGCGCGGCCAGCATCATGGGGATGTTGTCCATCGCCCGCTGCGCGGCCAACGCGGCCGTCCAGCGCTTCAACCCCTCTTTGTTCTTGGCCGACAGCGCCGTTGTCACCGACCAGTACTGTTGTTCCTCGCCGGTGACCGGGTCCAGGCGGGTGTAGAACCGCGAGCCGTCCTCGTTGGTGTGATGGACCGGTAGGGTCACTGGGCGCCGTCCGTGGGGTGGACGGCCCGGTACCAGGCGCGCACCGTCTCGATCGTGACGAAGTTGCGGATCTTCGCCTTGTGCATGCGGGCGGTGATCTCGTCGGCCAACATCCGGAAGGACATCCCTTCCCGCCGACCCTCCTCGATCCACTCGATGGGTTCGCACCGCAGGGCGGTGCGCGCCAGCTCATATTTCGCGCCCCGGCGCAGACTCCCGGGGCTCGCCGGACGGCCCGGGGGCCGAACCGGCGTAGCGCTGCTTCTCTTCGTTGCCATCCGCCAAGTTGACCAGCACAACCGCTCACGTGTCAAGCTACGTGTCGACACGTCACTTGACACGTGAAACCCTTCCGTGCTTCGCTGGGACATCCGACATCCCACCCGGAAGGGGGCGAGCTACACCGGTGGTCAAGCAGGTCAAGCGGGAACGCGCGAGAATCCGGTGCGTCCACTGCGGCCGGATGGGCTGGCAGGCCGGGCGGGGACTGATCTCCACCTGCCACAGGATCCTCGGGAATGCCGGACAGCTCGACGACTGGCCGCGCGTCACGTTCGACGCGGACAGCCTGCTCGACGAGTGGTACGAGCTGGCCAGCAACCCGGCCGAGGGTGTCACCAAAGTGGAGATCGCCCGGCGGATCGGCATCAACCTGGCCGCCCTCGACCAGGCGCTCAACCGGGCTCGTCATCGCGGCGACCCGCGCGCCATCTACCCGATCAACTGGAAGACCGGTCGCCGGTTCGACCCGGACCGCCCGCCGGACAACCCGGTCCACGCCCGGGACAGGGCGCGCAGGGACCGCTACCGTCGAACACGGAGTCGGGAGAAGGGCGGACAGTCATGACGGCAATACTGACAGTGGCAAGCCTGCTGGCCTTGTACGCCGTGGCCGGCGCCGGCCGCTCGGCGGTGCGCGCCCGGCGGGAACGGTCCGGCGAGCAGGCCGCGCAGGTCGCCCACGAGCGGCGCCGCGACCGGATCACCGCCTCGGAGATGCGCACCGCCGTGCGGGTGCTGGTCCTGGAGAGTCCCGAGGACCGGGCCGCCCGGCTGGCTGAGCGCGCGTACTGGGATGACCGCATCGTCGAGGTCAACGCGCGGTTCGACGCCCTCGTGGCCGGCATGCCACTGCACGACGACGCCCCGTTCGACCCCAGCTACTGGCCGGCGGCCGAGGCGCCCGAGGAGGGTCCCGCGCCACTGACGGTGGACCTGACCACCCTGGCCGAGTTCGCACCGGTCGCCGTGCTGGCCCGGGTCGAGCGGGAGAACGCCGTGCCGACGGTGTTCTCCTGGCAGACGGGGAAACTCCCCCTCGTCGAGCGGGAATCGTTACATCCGGCACAGGTCCGACCTCGGCGGCGCCGGGCCACGCTGCGCCGCGCGCTGAACGTCCAACCGTCCTTACCCGCACTGCTCACCTGAAAGGAAACCCCACACCCCATGAACAGCCTCGTTCCGGCAGGACAGCCGCCGGTCGACGTCGAAAGCTCCAGTTCCGCACATGACGACCTGGTTGACGCCTTCGCCTTCGCGTACCAGTACGTCGGGGACGGTTACAGCGGCTCCCGGACCACTGGCGCGCCGTTCGGGCTGGCCGCGCTCCTCCACCAGACCGAATGGTGGCGCCCGCAGGCCGGACCGCCGGTGCGAGTCGCCCAGATGACCGACACCCACCGCCTGCACACGGCCCGGTTCGTGCTCAACCGGGCGACCAGGGTGCTCGATATGCCGGCCGACACGGTCAAGCAGGCGCCGCTGTTCGGCGCGCTGCTGGTCGGGCTGCCCCGGCCGGGCGAGCCGGGCTGGAATGACCTCCTCGAACGGGCCAAGCACTGGTCGACGTGCCCGCGTAACCGCGACCTCGCCGCGCCGGCCTGCTCGCCGGAATGCCAGCCGAAGACGCAGGCGTGGAAGGACCGGCCGCGTGAACTGGTGGTCAACTACGACGGCGACGCGGCGGGGGTGGAAGGGCTGTGAGCCGGGTGCTGCGAAGCCGGCGGGGTCACTGGGCGCTGCACTTGATGTGGACACAATGGTATTTCGGGGTGTGGTGGTGGCCAATCGAAAAGGATCGAGCCGTGGGTTTCAACCTGGGGCCGCTGCACCTGCACTGGGAGAAGTATCCGAAGGTGACCCGCTGATGAGCTACCTCCGCGAGCATGACGTGCACGTCGACCGCGACGGCGGGTTCAGCGCCGACTATCTGACGGTGACGTCCTATCTGGGCACCATCGAGATCGAGTCGTGCGACCGGTGCCCGCACCTCTGGGCACGGTGCGTCCACGAGCGCAACACGTGGAACTCCGCAGGAACGCAACTCACCTGCGACCTGTGCGGGGTGGACGGCACATGATCCGGGATGCCGCAGCTTGGAGCTTCCTCACGGCCGGGGGCGGCTGCATCACCCTCGCCGTCGTGCTCGCCGACACGCCCAGGTTCCCGTGGTTGGTGCTGTTCGGAGTGGCGTTCGCCCTGATCGGCATCCGGCTCCTCCGTCGGCGTTGACAGGTGACTTGACACGTGACGTGTTCCCTGTGTAAGGTTCGGGGTGTTCCAGTTGAACACACACCCCGGAGGCCATCAATGTCCGCGATCCTCGACTCGCTCCGCCAGCGCCCCGACTTCCAGCGCGGCGACTTCGCCGGCACCCGCCGCAACGGCGACTACACCGCCGTGATCGACACCAACCTGCGGGAGATCTCCCGCCGGCAAGGCGAGGCGCTGCGCGCGGCGTTCGGTGGCCGGAAGGAGAACCCCCGTGCCACCGCCGTCCGCGAGCGGGTCGCGGCGCACCGGGCCAGCGTCACCACCCCGGCCCAGCAGGCCACCCCGGCGACGCCGAAGCCCGGCCAGGTGTGGGTGCCGCAGGAGATCCTCGACGGCGGCCGGGCCGCGTACCCGATCCTCGACGCCATGGCGTTGCAGGTGCCGGCTGGCCGCTACGCGCTGCCGCGCCGCGAGGTCACCGCCGCCGGCAACGACGCGACGTTCTTCGAGGTCACCGAGGCCAAGCGGACCGGCAAGCACTACATCAAGCAGCTTCTCGGCGCGCCCGGCTCGTTCACCGAGCGCCGGCTCACCGTGCGGGAGCAGTACTTCGCCCTCAAGCACCTGATCGCCGAGGGTGACGCGGCGGCCGTGCTGTTCGGCCGGCTCACCAAGACGTGCAGCGACTGCGGCTCGCCACTGACCAACGCGGTCAGCCGTGGTCGGGGCATCGGCCCCAAATGCTGGTACAAGCCGCGCTTTGCGGCCGTGCGCGAGGCCTCGCGCCAGCGCTGAACGCACCGGGCGCCCGTCGAGTGGGCGGGCGCCCCCGCACCTCCCCCGAAAGGATGATTTTCCGTGGATCCCGTCGAGACCTTGCGCGAACTGCGCGAGCTGGCCACCGAGGCGATCGAGGACAACCGTGGCAACGACACCCTCAGCCTCGCCGCCGCGCTGGCGCAGAAATTCCAGGAGCTGGACGCGTGGATGTCCGGCGTGCGCAACGGCTACAGCCCGTGGGACACCGAACGCGACCGCGCCAACCGTGCCGGCATGCCTCCGGGCGTCCAGATCGGCGACGGCAACACCCAGATCAACCACTTCTGAGAGGACCACACCCCATGAAGCGCGCAGACCTCAAGCCCGGCATGGCCGTCTACTGGGTGCGCTGCCGCAGCACCGTCGAGAAGTTCTACGACAACCCCGACGACTGCCGATACGTGTTCGAAGGCATGTACCGCTACAGCCGCTGGGACGTGCGTGGCAAGTACCAACCGGACCCCAAGGGCACCAAGGCTCGGATCACCCGCGAGGTGCCGGCCCGGACGTTCAACGACCGCGAGTACCCGGCATACACCGACGTCGAATACGTGACGCTGGGATCGATTCTCGGTCCCTATGAGGAGACGGCCGCCGAGCGGCGCAAGCTCATCGCCGCCCACCGCGATGCCACCCAGCGCCGGCAGGAAGCCCGCGAGGAGGCCCTGCAGCGCCGCGACACCCTCCGGGGGGTGCTGGACGGCCTCGGCTACGAAACCAGGTTCCAGAGCAGCTACAGCGACCTTGACGAGGTGCACATCCCCATCGAGGCGATGGAACGGCTCCTCGACGACCTGAAGGCCGCGCGCGAGCAGGCCGACACCGCGTACACCCGGGGCGTCGAGGTGGGTCGCGAAGCCGGCCAGGGCGAAGGCCCCGGGGGCTGGATGGTGGCCGGTGGCTGACGACTGGTGCGAGGTCATGGAGATGTACCGCAGGAGCTGCGCGCACTGCCGGCCAGCCGCCGAGCGGCGCCGCCTCGACCGGCTCGCCGTCGAACTGGAGCTGCGCGGCGGCAACACCGCCCCCCGGCACGAGGTCATCACCCGGGCCGATTGGGCGATCACCACGGCCAGCTTCCAGGGCCGGTGCATGCTCGACTGCGGTACGCCGGTCGAACGGGGCGACCGGATCGTGCACGTCGATGCCGGCTGGGCGCATGAGGACTGCGCGCGAGACATGTGAATTGACACGCGCCAGTGGGCTGAGGTCCACTGGCGCGGCACGGGATGGTAGCTCAACAGGTAGAGCGGGCAAATTCCGCGCGAGCGGGAGGCTACGACAAAGACACGCGCGAGCGTGAGCACTGGCGCTGGCCCGATGGAGGTTCGAGCCCTCCCCATCTCACGACCGCGCAACCCGTGCGGCGGAAAGGCGAGATCATGAAAACGTGGCTCATCAGGGTCGGGGTGGTGCTCGGCGCCGTCACCGGCACCTGGCTCATCGGCGTCATCGGCGCCCACCCCGGCGGCGCCTCGACCGTGGCCGGCCCTCACTGGCTCACCCCGAGTTGCCTGACCGGCTGGTACGTCAACGAAGACGAGGAAGCCCTGCTACCCGAACAGAAGCCGGGCGGCCTGCTGTTCGACGGCCCCTCGATCGCCCACCACGCCGTCGGACCGGTCGGGCTGGCCCAGGTCGCCGAGGACGGCGCGTTCACCGTCAGCGGCCCCGTGGTGGGGGTGCTGCCCCTGTTCAAGATGGAGACGTCGACGCCGTACTCCACGATCAACAAGACGGCCGCCGGCAAGTACTGGTCCAGCAAGATCGGCAGCGGTCCGGGTAGTCAGGCCGAACCGGTCGACCATCCCGGTGACCTCGTCGGCAGGACCACCAGCAACGGCGCCTACACGGTCAGCACGATGATCTTTTCCTTCGGGGTCGGCTACGCCAACGACACCGGCAACAAGGCCCTCGTGACGTCGGTGACGCTCGGCCAGCAGGCCTACCCGCTGTCCTGCCCGCCCCCGTCGACCTCGGCCAGCGCGTCGGCGTCCCCGTCGGCCTCGGCGAGCCATAGCGCGTCGCCGAGTGCCAGCGCCTCGGCGTCGAAGACGACCACGCCCCCGACGACCGTGCCACCGAGCACCACCGCGCCGACCACGGGCAGCCCGGCCGGCGGCGGGGACGTCACCGCGAGCCCGTCCCGGACGGCGAACAACCTCGCGCTGACCGGCTCGAACACCTCGTTGATCGGCGGCATCGGCGTAATCCTCATCGTGGCCGGCGCGGTGCTGTCGTTCGTGGCGTGGCGGTCGAGGCGTCGCCAGGAGTTCACCGCGTGACCGCAACAGCAAAGATCAAGATGGCCGGCCTTCTGGCCGTACTCGGGGTGCTGGCGCTCGGCATCGTGTCGATCATCGGCAATCCGTACGACCCTCGGCCGATCGCCACCGGCGCGGCCGGCGTGCGGCAGCCCAACCCCACCACTACCGATGGGACATACATGTATGTCACCGTCTCGTGGGAGCAGGGCAAGACGGCCGCCGTGAGCCTCACGGCCGGCGGGCACCCGGTGCTGCCTCCGCTGTGGATCGATGACGGTGGAGGCAAGGTCAGCTATTGCGATGTGGTGTGCACCGAGAGCCCGTCGAAGTTCTCCATCCAGGTGAAGCGCGGCGACCTGGTCATCCTGTCCGTGGTGGCCACGGCCCGGTGGGGGCGCGTCTACTGTGCGCTGCGCCGGGTCGGTGAGCGCGACGCGCAGCTCGTCAAGCCGGCCAAGAACACCGGCCTTGAAGGTCAGGTCACCTGCGAGCAGACCGCGCGGTGAGCTGTGGGCGCTGCACCGTCCCCCGGGCGGTGCGGCGTTTCACTTGACACGTGACGTGTCCACGCCCATTATTGACGACATGCGTTTGTTCGTCGAGTTCTTCGCCAGCGTCCCCGGTGACATCGTGCGGGGCTTCGCATTCGTGACCACGCACCCGACACCGGCCGCCGTCGTGGTCGGCTCGATCGCCCTGGTTGTGGCGTCCGGGATGCTGCATGTGGTGTCGTGGCGCCGGAAAGGAATCTAACCATGGCCAACGTGTACGACGACGACGAGGAGACCCTGCGGTTCGCCGACGAGGGCGACTACCTCGACGAGCGGTACCTGATCGACCGCGCCGAGCACGAGGCGCACGCCGAGGGCAACGACGAGGAGCCCGACGAGCCGGAGTGGAACGACTGCGGCCACGACCGGGCGAAGCGCGACGACATCGAATGCCCTGAGTGTGGTGCCGACCTGGCCGCGCTCGACGACGAGTAGGAGGGGACCACACGGTGAGCGGCAAGCGGAACCCCCGACGCGAAATCGAACAAGCCACCCGCGCGGTGGGCGGCCGGATCGAGACCACCAACAACGGTCACCTCAAGGTGTACGGCCCGGGTGGCATGACCACGATCGCCAGCAAGATGGGCACCCGGCAACGGACCTGGCCCAACACGGTGGCCAGGCTCCGGGCCATCGGCATCGACCCGCGTCCCCGGCCGGGTCGCGCCACGCCCAAGGCGGCATCGTGAACTTCCTCGAACTCATCGACGCCTACGCCCTGGCCAACCGCCGGCACTACGCGACCCAGAACGAGCCGGGCACCAGCAATGGGCCCTACAGTCCGGACTCCCGCGAGACCGTCGAGGCGGCGGCTACATGCCTCGAACTGCACGCTGAGATCGAGCGTCGGCTAAAGCTCGCCGAGGCGGACCATCCGATCGCGTGGCGGGCCCACCTCGACGACAGCGAACGGTCCCGGTTTCGCCAACGGGAACTCATCGCCCAGCACGCGGCCGACGTGGCCGCCGGTCGACGTCCGTACCCCGTTGTCGAGCATTGCCGGAAGGATCTCGGATGAATACGTTGCTCGGCGAGACGTTCCACGGCGACCGGTCGCAGCGCCTCACCGCGCGGGTGCTGTGGTTGCGCATCGAAGTGAAGACCTCCGTGAGCGTGCCGTGGGGACGGGGGTGGGATCCCCGATGAGCACCCTTGTCGCGCTGTGGCCGCTGTGGCTGTACCTGGCCGGCTGGATCGCCATGCTGCGCCCCGCGTTTCGCATCGTGCTCGCCGCCGACGATAAGAGCAACATCCGCAGCCGCGAGGTGCCCGACGGTGAAGACCGGGTGATGGCGTTCGTCATTGCCATACTCGCCGGGTCGATGTGGCCGCTCGTGCTGCCATTCTACGGCCTGTACAAGCTCATCAATCCGACGGTGCGCACTCGCGCCGACGAGCGCGCAGAGCTGGAGGCGTTGCGCGCGCTGGCCCGCAAGCACAACCTCCCCATGCCCGACGACCCGACCGAAGGACCCACCCCGTGATCAAGTTCAAGTGGCTGTTTCCGTTCATCCCGTTGTGGGTGCTCGCCACCCCCATCCAGCCCGACATCTACATCCGGTACCTCGTCGTGTTCAGCAGTCTCGCCATGGTGGTCGCCGGGCTCGCCATCGTGCAGCCGTGGCGTCCCGACCCGCCCCGGAAGGACCCCCAGTCATGAACCAGCCCAGCACCCCCCGGGCCCCCCGCCACTGGCGCGGCTTCGCCCAGCTCGCCGCGCTCGTCGTGGTCGGCTGCGCCGGCCTGTTGCTGCTCGTCAGTTGCGGTCTCGGCGGGGAGGCCAAGTCCGACGCCCCCGACGTCGACTGCTCGCAGCCCGGCAACTGCACGCCGCTGCGCAACACGAAGATCCTCAAAGAGCCTGAGGGCTTCCGCAACATCTCGTTCGGCTGCTTCGGCACCAACGGCGTCTACGTCACCTCGCGCGGCATCTACGAGGCCGGCGGTCAGAACGCCGTGCCGCTGCCGTCGTCGGTGACCGTGGTTCCCGGCGATCCGCAGTGCGCGCAGTGACCGGACACACCTACACCCGCCGCATCGAAGGCCAGGGGGAGGTTCAGGTGCACCGGGCCCCGATCGCCCACCACGAGGCCAAGGTGCGCGAACTCAACGCCATCGGCTTCACCGACGGCGTCATCGCCGGCATGCTCGGCCTGCGCGACCCCGGCCAGGTGCGCGGCATCCGCCGCCGCGCCAACCCCCAGATCCCCGCCGCCGCGCCGCGCGGCCGACCACGGGGCAGGTAGGCTCAAGGCCTCGAATGCCCCACCCAGTGGCCCACCCAGTGGCCCCCGTCACCCGTTGCAGCGGAGTGGCGGGGGCCATTCCCGTAGGTTCCAAACGGCAGCCCATATAGCGTCTTGCGGGATCGACGGGGGCGGGTGTACGGTCGCCTTCCCCTCGCCTCGATCCCCCACGGCGAGGGGACCCCCCAACCCCCTGGGAGCCGATGTGCCCACCATCGTGAAACCCTCCGTGCCCGAGGCACCCGAGTTCTCGCCGCGCCGCCTGCGGGCCGCCCGCCGGGCCGCCGGGCTCAGCCTGGAGGCCCTCGGCCGGCGCGTCGGGCGGGGCTGGTCGACCGTCATCCGCTATGAGCGCGGCGAGACACAACCGTCGGTGGCGGTCCTCGGCGCACTCGCACACGTGCTCGACTGCTCGATCGACTCGCTGTTCGAGGTCGACCCGCCGGCCAGCGCGCTCGACGACCCCGAGGGATGCATTCCCGAATAGCGAAAACGGGCGCCCCTGCACCGGGGCGCCCGCCTTTTTCACCTTGAGACAAATACCTCCCAAAACGGAAGGTCATTCTAGATGAATCCCTTGCATTCCGCAGCGCTCGCCTATGCCACACTCGGCTGGCCCGTCTTTCCGTTAACTCCCGGCGAGAAGGTGCCGCTGTACCGCAATCCGCACCCGAAGGACTCGGCCGAACGGCATGCCTGCGGCGGCTATCTCGACTGCGGAAAGTTCGGGCACGGGGTGCTCGACGCGACCACCGATCCGGCCACGATCGAACTGTGGTGGACCCGCCAGCCGGCCGCCGGCATCGGCATGGCGTGCGGCGTCACCTACGAGCGGCGGCCGACCACGCGGGGGCGGAAACTCCAGCTCGCCGAGCGCGTCGCGCCCGACGTGCTCGACATCGACGTCAAGAAGGACGCGCCGGGGGCGCTCTCGCGGGAACGGCTGCGCCAGGCCGGCTACCTGACCGGCTGCTGGGCCCAGGTGAGGACACCGTCAGGTGGCGAACATCTGTACTTCGACGGCACCGACCAGGGCAACGGCTCGATCCGGGGCGCCGGGGTCGACTTCCGCTCGGCCGGCGGGTACGTCGTCATGCCGCCCACGCCGGTCCGCGTGCAACCCGACGGCGACGTCCCCGGCTACGTCGCCGAATACCGGTGGCTGACCACCCCGAACTTGAACAAAGAGGGCGGCTGCGACTGGCCGGCGGTGCGCAAGTTCCTCGCCCCGCCGCACCTGTGGCCACCGCGCGAGCCGGGCAGGCCCCTCGACACGAGCGTGGCCGGCCTCGTCGCCTGGCTCGAAAAGCAGGGCGAAGGCAACCGTAACGCCGCATTGCACTGGTCTGTGTGCAAAGCTCTCGAATCCGACCACGGCGCGGACATCGAGGCCCTGGCCTCGGCTGGGCGCGGCATCGGCCTGGGCGAGTCGGAGATCGCCAAGACGGTCGCGTCGGCCCGTCGCAAGGTGCTCCTCGCCGGTGTGGCCGGCGGTGCGCGTTGACCCCGTTCGATGGGGCGCCGTGGCCGGTCGAGGCTCCGGATTTTGTGGATTTCCCCAGGTGGGCGAACGGTCATGCGGCTGGGGCCGACGTCGAGCAGGCGCCACCGATCATGCCGGACCCGGGGGTGGACCCGGCCGAGGTGCGCGCCGCGAAGGCGCGGGCCGACCGGGTGAAACTCACCGAACAGCAGGCCGAGTATGAGCGGGCCAAGCGGGCGGCTCGCCGCCAGGTCGAGGCGGAGGAGCAGGCCAATCCGCCGGACGCTGAGCACCGGCGGATCCGGCTCACGAAGGCCAGCGAGTTCACGATCAAGGCGGTGCGCTGGCTGTGGGACGGCCGGATGCCGATCGGGGAGATCACGCTGTTGCCCGGCCGCGAAGGGGTCGGCAAGTCCACCTTCCTCGCCTGGAAAGCCGCACAGGTCACCAAGGGTGGTCTTCCCGGCGAATGGTACGGCACTCCGAAGGCTGTGCTGTACGCGGCGACGGAGGACTCGTGGGAGCACACGATCGCGCCGCGCATGCTCGCGGCCGGCGCCGACATGGATCTTGTCTTCCGGGTGGACGTGCAGATCTTCGAGGGCCGGTTCGGGAAGTTGAGTCTGCCCGTCGATGTGGATCTTCTGCGGCGGGCAGCCCTGGACGTGGAGGCGGCGGTGCTGATGTGCGACCCGGTGATCTCGATCGTCGACGAACGGATCAACACGTTCAAGGCACAGGAGTTGCGCTCGGCCCTGGAGCCGCTGCGCACGGCCGCTGAGGGCGCTCAGATGGCCGTGGCCGGCCTGGTGCACTTCAACAAGGGTAAGGACACCGACGTGCTGACGGCGGTCTCAGGCTCGCGCGCCTGGGCGGAGGTGGCGCGCGCGGTGGTGGCGATCGCCCGGGACCCGGACGCCGAGGAATACACGTGCGTGGTGTCGCAGGTGAAGAACAACCTCGGTCGTTCCGACCTGCCGCACCTGGCGTACACGATCGCCTCGGACTCCGTGGAGACCTCCGACGGCGGCTCCACGTCAGTGGGGCGGCTGCGGTGGACGTCGGACGCCTACGCGAAGGGTGTCGAGGAGCTGTTCAACCCGCCGAAGGAGCGCAAGCGCTCCGACCTGGCCACCGAAGTGATCGACTTCGTGACCGAGGCTGAATCGGAGACCGGCCGGGCGGTGACCACCGGTGACGTGATCAAACGGTTCGGTGGGAAGGCCAGCGAGGCGAACCTCAAGCAGATCATGTCGCGGCTGGCCCGGGAGGGTGCGCTCCGCAAGGTCGGTCATGGCCTGTACGGGGCGCCCGAAGCTGTCCGGAAGTGCCCGGGGGCGTGCGGTGGGCGGGAACTGAGGAGCTCCGAGAACTTCTGCGGGACGTGTCGGCGCTCCCTCGACCGTGATAGCGGACCGGAGCCGAGTCAATACACCTTGTACTGATTGGAATCATTCCAAAGTGACAAGGATTTGATCATGGATGAGTTTGTCACTATCCGGAGCGTAGCTCGTACGCGCGTAACGCACACGTATCCCCCCTGTCACCTTGTCACTTTGTCATTATTGCAGGTGAAGAAGGGAAATATAAAGTGACAAGATCCATTAGGGAGTTGTCACCTTGTCACTTTGATCATGAACGGAGAGTGAAGGTGACAAGGTGACAACGTGACAGGGGGGATTCCTGACGCGTTACGAGCATGTACGCTCGTGCGCGCGTATGAGACGCCCCGGCGCGGCTGTCACCGCCCGGGGCTTGATCGACTTGGAGGAAGTCGATGGAAAAGAAGCCTAGTCACAAGATCGAAAGCGCTGGGCAGCGGTTGACGACTATCCAAAAAGGTATTGAAGTCCAGGATCTGTGGATTTCGACCATTGAGAAGCGGATGGAGAAGGACCGGGAACGGCTCGACCGGGCGCGTAGCCGTCGCGATGAACTGGACAACGAGCGTGCAGAGATCGAGGCGTACCTTGTCGCGGTTCGGAGTTCCGGTCGGGACACCATTCACTGAGGGGCGAGTGTTACACTTCCCCGCATGTCCCTTGAGATCAATGTTGACAAGGTGGTAGCTGTGCTCCTGCCCTCAGGGTGGGAGGGCGTGCAGCCCGACACTGACGGGGTGAGCACCCTCGTCATCGACGCGGTGCACTTCGCGTGGGACGAGCCGGGCGGCAAGCTCACGGCGAACGCCTGGAGTCCTGGACCGGGGTTTGAGTTCCGCAGCGCGCGGGACGGAAGAACCATCGCCGGACCGCTGTCAAGCCTGCTGGCGGTTCGGCATGGCCGCTGAGATCCTCGTCGAACTGGATGAGCGACGGCGGGCCAGCCTTGCCCGGCTTGATCCCGCACATCGGCGCTACCTCGCCCACGCCGAGCCCGACGGGACGATCATCCTGCGGCCGGTCGACCTCGTGCCCGCCGTGGTCGGCGTCAAGCCCGCGACCCTGGAGCCCGCCGGCACCGTCGATGCCGTCGCCGAGATGGCGGCTGCGTTCAACCGCCACCGGGAACGCGTCATCGAACCGCCGTTCCGGGAACCCCCGCAGGCCCACGAGGGCGGCGACTGGTGAAAACCGCAGAGTGGTACATCCAGAACGCCGAGAACTTCCTCGCCACGTCACAGAAGGCCGGGCAGAGCCCCCACGTAATCGACGCGTGCATCGCCACCGCCCAGGTGTACGCCACCCTCGCCGTCGCCGCCGGGTCGGCCGGCACACACACGCAGGTCGAGGTACGCGATGTCGTCGCCGGCCTCACCCACGGTACGAACGTTCGATAAAGCCGCAATCGTCCAGAAATGGGACAAAAGCGGCATTCGTTCTAAGAGACTTCCCGATTGGTTTTAGAAGGAGCGATCCACATGGATGGAACCGACCACTATCGGCAGGCCGAGAAGCGCGCCGACGGGGCCCGCCACCTGGCAAAACAGGTCATCGAGCAGATGGGGGCGCTCGCCACCTCCCCCGACATGGGCGATGACGAGGCCGTGGCGGTGATCATGGGGTCGATTGTCGGCTACGCGAGCGCCGTGGTCGGCATGCTCGGTGCCAACGTCGAGGCCAACCTCGCGATCGCCGCCGCGACCGTCGAAGCGAGTGGCCGGCTCGACGACGGTTCGGGGCGCAACATCCACCAGTCGATCGACGCGGCCCGGGTGCGGGGCGTCCGGTGGCGGGAGGCGTTCGCCTCGACGGCCTCAGACGGCCCTGGAGGCTCCGGGGGTGCACCGGAGGGCCCGGAGGCCGGGAACGGTGGCCAGCGGACCGCACGGCAGGCCGCCGGCACCGTTGAGACACTCCTCGACGGGTGGCGCGCCGACCACGAGTTCATGTTCGTGAAGAGCCGCGATGAGGAGTCCTGGGCCGACCTGCGGGCCCAGGTGACGGAGCGGATCCTGCGGACCGGCGAGGCGGACGATCGGATCGAATGGCAGTGGTGGCAGGACGGCGGCGAGGATGGTGGCGAGTGGGTCGCGGCGGCCAGTGAGGCTGAAGCCGACGAGCTTGCCGCCCGCCAGTACTGGCAGGACCCGATCGTCGAGTCAACCAACCATGTGCGCTCCCGTGCGGTCGGTCCGTGGACGGAACGGCCGGCGCGGTGAACCTCGCGGACATCACCATTCCCGACCCGTCGGCGGCCGACTGGCCCAAGGTGCTGATCATTGTGGGCGTGGCCGCCGCCGCCTACGTGATCGGTCGGTTGATCTTCCGGGGGCGAAAGTGAAGCGGATCAGCGTGCGGTTGCTGCTCACCGACGAGCAGGCCGACCACGCCCTGGAGGCCGCCGGGGCGTCCACGATGCCCCTCGACGGCGCTGCCCTGGTCCTGTCCGGGCTGGTCAGTCTCGCCAATGGATGCGTCCTGGTCGACCAGGTGGAGGACGTTCCCGGCCGCCTCGGCGTCGAGATCACCGACCTGGCCGGCGGCATGTGCGAGATCCACTGGTTCGATGACGAGACCGCACGGGGACGGGCCGCCGTGGAGGCGCTCAAACGCTTCGAACGGGTTCGTTACGTCGTCGAGACATCCTCGGCGTTCGACTGGCCGAAGCCGACCACGGCGATCCTGGAATGGGCTCTCGGCGCCGCTCACGACATCCACGCCAACCACACCAACTGGGACCACGACAAAGACGGCCTGGCCTGCGAGATCGGCGAATGCTCGGTGACCGCCTGCGTCGAGGCGTGCGCGGTGCTCGACATCACGAGGGAATGATCATGAAGCGGGTTACCCTCACGGTCGACGTGACCGACGTAGCGGCCCGCGCCATCGAGCGCGACGGTCTCAACGGCGCGATCTCCTTGCGCGCGCTGAGCACCGTGGCTTTCCAGGGATACCAGATCTTGAAGGTGGACGACCTGCCGCCCCGGTACACCGCCGAATCGTGGCCGGGGCTCGAATCGACCATCGCCGACTTGGTGCGGGTCGAGTTCGACACCAGGAAAGAACAGCTCTTGTGGGCTGTTGAGCAGCTCAAACGGGGCCGTTCGGTCCGATGTTCGGAGGAGTGACCATGTACCCGTTCACCGACTGTTGTCCGAACTTGCCCGGCGCCGATCCCGGCTGCGATGACGGCTGGTGCTGCACGCACGAGACGTGGCACGGCGAGCCCGAAGACGAAGACGACGAAGAGGAGGGCGGCGAATCGTGAAACTTGTTCGCGACCGGATCGGCGACATCCCGTGGCCGGACGAAGACAACAAGCGGCACCTCGGCTGGGTGGCGCCCGACTCGCCCGAGTATCGCGAGCGGCTCCGGCTCAAGCTGTTCGAGGAGGTCGGCGAGCTGGCCGACGCCGACCGGTACGGCGACCCCGGCGCGGTGCTCGACGAGGCCGTCGACGTGTACGAGGTGCTGCGCGCGCTGCTCGTCGCCAACGGCGTCTGCCCCCCGGTCGAGGTGGCCAACGGTCGTACCCCGCCGCGTCGGGTCGACGAGGTGCTCTACCAGGCGGCTCACGTCAAGCTGGCCCACCGGGGCGGGTTCTTCCATGGCCGCACCTACGACGGGCCGGTACGCGCCGACCACCCGGCCGCCGCGTCGCCGTGCGCGAACGGCGTCTACGCCCACGGACCACACACGTGGCTGGAGCCGGTCAACCACGAATGCCCCGGATGGCCGGTCAAGCCATGATCGATGCCCCCTGGGTCCTCCAGCTCTTCAGCTTCGCGGCGTTCATCCTCGGCGCCCTGTCCATGGGCCAGTGGATGGCCGGCTGTCTGCTCGTGCTGGCGAAACTCATCATTCAGTAACACACGACTGGAAGTGATCACATGAATGGCGTTCGACTGGGGCGCGCGATCGTCGTGTACGGTACCGTCGCCGCCATCGCGGTCGTGCTGTTCTGGCTCACCGGCGGATACGGGCCGGCATGAGCGGCAAACACAGAGACTGGGCCGGCTGGGCAATCGACCTCGGCATCGTGTGCTTTTTCGCGGCACTGGTCGCGGCGTGTTTCTCGCGGACCGTCGCCCTTTCGCTGCTCATCGCATTCGTATTGCTGACGGGGATTCCGATGTTCAGAAAGCCGAGGCGGTGAATGGTAACCGTCGACGTCGAATACGAGATATTCCACACCATCAAAACGAAGAGGATCGAGGCCCCGGAGATGAGCGTGCAGATCGTCCTCGGGGAGGTGCCCGGTCCGACCGGCGGGCGCGCGTTCATGGTCACCGAGCGGTGGCCGGACCGGACTGTCACGCACTGGCTCTCCGGCGTGCACACCATCGTCGAGGGGCGTACCCCGTGAGCTGGCTGCCGCCCACCGTCGCGGCCGTGGTCGGGGTGGGCCTGTTCGCGGCCACGCTGCTGTGGCTGCGCGACCTCGGTGCGCCGGCACCCCTGGCCCGGTTCGTGGCGTTCCTGGCCGGGCTCTCGACGATGCTGCTGATCATCTACGCGTACAAGACGACATGACCGAGCACGCTTCCGACTGCACGGGAAGCTGCGGAACATGGCTGGCTGCTGGCACGCCGAGCTGCCAGCCATACCCGTGCCAGTGCGAGAAAATCGACGACGACCCTCCACAGTGGAAAGTCGAACGGGCTCGCCGGACCGGCGACCCCACCGTATTCGTCTGCGACCCGTACATCAGCAAAAAGGGTTACAACGTCGGCCGGTGGACCAACCGGTGCGCCTGCTGGGGGCAGCGCCGCGAGCGTCGCCCCGAAGGCTGCTGTGCCCACCACGAGGGCAACCCGAGATACCTGCCCGTCGGCCCGGACGGGCGACCCCTCGCCGCACCCGTGCTCGCCGGCATGCTCCACGACACCATTCCGCCCGACCGGGAGGCGGGCTGGCAGGCGCCGCATGAGCGCGTCGAGCGGCCCGTGCGCGACGTCGCGCCGACCACCGCGTATGCCGACGCGCTCGGCATCCCCGTCGACGTCGAACCGGCGCCGTACGTTCGCCGGTGGTCGGCCCAGGAGCTGCACTGCGCCTGCCTGACCCCGTGGGACCACCTGGTCACGAAGGAGGGCAAGCCGGCAGAGAAGGGCATCGGCTACCACTGTGTCGGCTGTTGCACCAACTTCCGCAACGTTGCAGTCGCCTCGACACACCAGCGCAACGCTACGGATCATTGCCGGCCACCGGAGACAATCCGGGACACCGAGACGGGACGCCCCGTGCTTCGCCCCCGCGCCGAAGGTCAATTCGTCATCTGGGGATAGAACCAGACACCGTGGTATGATGCGCCCATGGAAATGAACCTCGTACGACTGCGGCAGGAAATGGAGGCCGACCCGGGCCTGCTCCTCACCCCGAAGGAGGTGGCCAGGATCTTCCGGGTCGATCCGAAGACGGTCACCCGCTGGGCCGGCGCCGGGAAGCTTGCCGCCATCCGAACCATGGGCGGGCATCGGCGTTTCAAGGCCGCCGAGGTCATCAAGGTGTTGGAGGGTGAGGGGTGAGCGGCCTCGACGCACTCGGCCTCACCGATGACGAACGTCGATTCCTGGCCATGCACGCCCGCTACGAAGCCGAGCGGCAGCTCGACGCGCGCGGCTACCGCACCCGGGCGGTCAGCGATCCGACCAGCGGGGTGATCCTGGAGCTTGACGATGAGCGGTGGGCGACCCGGCACGAACGTCGCGCCCGGTGGCAGGCCATCGCCGACGCCCTGCACCCGGACGGGGGTCGGGCATCGGCGATCATGCGGGCCTCCCGTGACGAGTCGGTCCACCCGCGCGACGCCACGGGCAAACTGGTGCCGCTGCCGACCACGGAGGACATCACGGTCGAGGACACCTGTCCGTCCCGGATAGTCAACCGTGACACGGGCGAGATCCTGCACTGTGACCCCCGCGAACATACGGATTGGGGCGATGGCAAAGTCAGGCACTACGCGCCCGGCTGGCAGTGGTCCGACGTGGGCGCCATGCCGGCCGACCGGCCATGTGATCACAACTGCGGACAGTGCGTCGAGCGCACCCGCGACGCGGTGCTCGACGCGGCCATCGACTGGCGGGACCAGAACGATTCGCACGCGAGGCTCGCCGCGCTGGAAATTGCTATCGACGAGTATCGAACGGTGATGGGGAGGTTGGGTCGGTGAGCGCCTGGCAGATTCTCGTGTTTGCCATAGTCGGCGGCATCCTCGGGGCCCTCGCGGAAATTCGGCGGCTCCACAAGACCGGCAACGGCTACCCGACGATCGCCTTCCTGGTCCTGGGACTGCTCACGTTCGGTTGGCTGATGATCAGCGGCGTGTGGGACGGTACCTGGTGACGAAATCGATATATCCAGGCCTTGTCCCCGACGACGAACCGTACCGCATCATCGTCACCGGCTGGCGCGCCTGGCCCGTGGATCTGCGCTGGTTCGTCGAGACGAAGCTGCGCGAGTTCACCGGCGGCCGATCGGCCTACAATCGGCCCACCATCCTCGTGCACGGCGATTGCCCGGTTGGTGACGGCGGGGTCGACGGCATCGCCAAGCGTTACGTTCACGGTCCGTATCGGTACATGGTGACCGCCGAGGCCCACCCGGCGGACTTCGCCGGGCGTGGCCCGAAAGCCGGTCCGGAACGCAACGCCCGCATAGTCGCGGCCGGCGCGAACATCTGCCTCGCCTTCCCCGGGCCGGGCTCGCGCGGCACCTGGGACTGCGTCCGCAAGGCCGCCGACGCCGGCATTCCCGTACAGATCTATTCGCTTGAATTCATGCGGAAGCTGAGGGGCGCACCGTGACCCATCACCCCACGTTCGAGCAGTACATGGGCGGTATCGACAACCCACACCTCAGCCACGACCAGCTCATCAGGAAGTGGAGCAGCGTCCAGAGCGGTCCCCGGGTTGCTCGTCGGAGCATGCTCGTCGAGAGCGTCCCCGACGACCCGGCCGAGGTGGAACGGCTCATCGACGCCACCCTGCGCGACATCGAGCGTGGCAGCTTCGACCGCCGGCCGAGGGTCGAGCTTCGCCCCAAGGCGGGAATCGCCCTCGTGCACAAGCCGGAACGCGAACCGAAAGGCCCCCTGGGGCTGCGGCTGCACCTGTGGTGGATGCGGGTCCGGCTGTGGTGGATGGTGGCCCGCCTCGACGGCGCTCGTGAAGTCCTCCGGGAGGCGACATGATCCGCAGTCACCGCGACGGCATTGCCGGAACCCGATTCCTCACCGCGACGGCGACAGCCCTGCGTACCTGCCCTTTCTGCCAGGCCGGACCTAATCAGTCCTGCCGCCGGTGGGTTGCCGGTCATCCCGACTTCGCCGACGACACCACCGGCGCCACCGGCGGCTACTGGAAGCGGGTGGACAAGTTCCATCCCGAACGGTCCGGCCGGCAGCCGAAGAAACCTCGCCAGAAGTTCCCACCACCGGAGGCGTTTCAATCGTGAGCGGCGACCCGCTGCGCATTCGACAGGTCCAGTTCGACCAGGTGCTCGATCGCCTGGAGGCGGCCGTCACCGGTCACAACCCCGGCTACGGGCCCCTGGAGTACGACGCGGACATGAACCTGGTGTATCAGTTCATGGCCGTGTGGGACGGCCTTGACCATCGGGTTCAGCGCGCCTACGCGGTGCGCATCGCCCGGCTCAAGCAGTACGGAAAGGGGCAGACAACTTGACACGCCACGTGTGCTACGGTGCCCGGATGACTTCACGCCTCATGCTCCGCGCGGCCGTGCTGCTCACGCCGCTGCTGGCGCTGGCCGGATGTTCCGGCGCCTCAACCGGCAGCCTCGACCCGAACGCCCCACAGCAGTACGGCGACAAGGCCCAGCAGGCCGTCATCGACAACCCGAAACTCATCGTCGCCATCGTGATCGCCGTCGCCGGGGCGTCGTTCGTGGCGTGGCTGTGGCGCTCCCCCGTAACCAAGATCGTGCTGGCGATGGTGGTTGCCGGGGCGGCCGTGTACTTCGCGACGAGGGGGCACTGATGGGCGAGCGGAAGCCGGCCGGCGGAACGTTCCCACAGTTCGACCCCAAGGTGCTGAACAGGGCCGCCGAGGGCATCGCCGAGGCCGCGCGCAACGCGGCCAAAGCGTTCGAGGGGATGAGCCGGAACCTGCGGCTGCGTGAAGCCCTCGGGGTGGCCCTGAACCCCGACAGCGCCGCCCTCGACCGGGCCCTGTCCGCGCTGTCCGAGGATGAGCGGGAGGCGCTCGCCAAGGCCGCGTTCCGGATCCGCACCCGCCTCGACCGGATGGAGAAGTAGCCATGATCGACCGCGAGCACCCGTCGATCGACCTGATCGAGCAGGCCGTCGAACTGATCAACGATACGGATGAGCTGGAACGCATGGCCCGCGCCGGCCATGACATCAGCCTGCACGGCGCCCACCTGCGCGGTGAGGATGCCCTCCGGGCGCTCGACGCGGCCCGCGCCGGGGCGATGCTGCCGCTCGTCGCCTCGCTCGCCCTCAACGCCGAGCGGATCGCCGACGCCCTCGCGGCCATGGCCGAGGGCGTCGGCACGCAGGACGGCCGACCCGACTTCGACACGGTGTCGGACTCGGAGCTGATCGCGGAGCTGGCCCGCCGGCACCACCCGGACGGGCTGCCCACGTGAAGATCCCCCTGCATCAGTACAACGCCGTCATCGGGCACTGCCGCGCGGAGGAGGAGCGCGGCGTCGAGGCGTGCGGCATCCTGTACGGCCCGTTCCGGCCCCAGCAGCTCATCACCGGCATGATGCGGATGAACAACACACACGAGCATCCCAGGTACCGCTGGGAGTTCGACCGGGGTCAGCAGGTCGACACATGGATGGCCCTTGACAGGGTCGGTGAGCGCCCCTGGGTGATCTACCATTCGCACCTGGACACGGATCCGGTGATGTCGGACGACGATGAGCGGTACGCGGCCAACGACCCGTCGATCGCGCACCTGATCGTGTCGCTGTCGGCGCGCACGTCGCGCCTGTGGGTGGCGACGCACCGGTACACGCGTGAGCTGGCGTTCGAGGTGATCGGCGATCCGTGGGTCGGCGAGCGTGTTCCGGCGGAATTCGACTAGACACGTGACTTGACACGCGGAACCCCGGGGCGTAACGTAGTCCTCGCAAGCGAACGGGGCCGGCATGATCGGCCCGCAGGAGCTTTGAGAAGTCCATAGTGGATAGTCATAGACTGCGGCGGGCGCAACGACTCGCTTCCGGCCACTTTTTGTTTCACGGATACGCGACCCGCGCCCGCCGCTTTGAACGCTGAGCCTCCCGCGCCAGCATGGTCGAGCATCAGAGCATCAGGTGCAGACACGCGGGATTCCCCACGCAAGCGGGGATGATCCATGGCGACGCCGTTATGCGGACTTACCGTCACCATGCTCCCCGCGTAACGCGGGGCGGCCGACATTCCGAAGAGGAGGGAACGCCCCGAGCGGGCGCCGGTTCGATTCCGGTAGCTGGCGCAGCCAGCCGGCCACTTCACCCCACCGCGCACTGGTGTGCCACGCGGCATTTTAGTTGCATAAGACGTGAGTACGGTTCGAATCCGGACGGTGGGACGCGCAAGACCCGTTGGCTGGGTGACCCTAGCGAGTCCACACGTGGAAGCCAACGGCAAGTACGGCAACGCCACCAAAGGCCACGGTGGCGGTCGGGTCCAGTCCGGTGCGACCTCATGTACCGGTGTGCTTCCACGAGGCACCTATGAGATGGGGCGCGGTTGCTGAGCCACCTGAACGAGGCTCAGGGCCGACGATGGCGGGTTCAACTCCCGCACCCGATGCTTTCGCCGTTTCGTCCAGCACGACGCAAACGGCGCTCGAACGTCCGGAGGCAGGGCGTCGACTGGTCCCGTAAGGACTCGGCAGGCAGTCGGCCGGCGCCGCATCCGGGGTATCACGGATGGAAGCCGGGCAAGGGGGAGCGGGTGCTTGCCGCAATCCCACGACACCAGCTAGGCCGCGAATCCGCGAAGCACCCGAACCTAGGCGGGTTAATTGGGCGGGGCGGCATCGGCTGGTCATGGTTCCGGTAGCTCAACGGTAGAGCCGAACGCGCGAAAGCGTTGGATGGTGCGGGTTCAAGTCCCGCCCGGAGCCCGATCGGGTTGTACAGCCCGGTAAGTCGAGGCGTTGGGGTTCAGGTAGAGTTGGGTTGTGCCGTACGCCAACCCTGAGCAACAGGCTTCATATCAAAGGGAATGGATTGCCGCCCGTAGGGCGAGGTGGTTGCAGGGGCGCCACTGTGTCCACTGTGGCTCATCGGATGATCTGGAAGTTGATCATGTAGATCCAGACCAAAAATTGGATCATAGGATCTGGTCATGGGCGCCAGCTCGGCGAGATGCCGAGTTGAAGAAATGCCAGGTATTGTGCGTGATCTGTCATGACGCAAAGACCGCGCAGCATCGTAGATCGAAGGTGCTTCACGGCACTCGGGGAAGGTGGCGGCTGGGCTGCCGCTGTTCTAAGTGCGTGAAGGCCAATCGGGATTATTACCGAAAGTGGCGAAGTCAAAGGCGAACTTAGCTATCGACGAAAGGTAATACATTGGGCTGGATCTTCAACCGGACTCCGAAAGAGCCCGGCGGCCAGCCGGGAGCACTGCCCCGCCGGCAGCACACCGCCAAGCGTTCCGGCTGGCATGCCGGCGGCCGGCCCGGCCGGGAACCATCCGGCGGGTGGGGTGACAGCGACACCGAGGACCGCAACGCGGGCGAGGACATCACCCGCAGGCGGCCGGAAAGCTGGTAATCTCCCGGCTATGCAGGGCGAGGGAAGCGGGTGCGCGAGGGGCCGACCCCCGAGCGTGCTTCGCAAGGCCCATCCCCCGGGTCGCGTCCCGGGGGCGCCCACAAGGCGGCGGTTGTGATTGAAAGGGGTCGATCTCGGTCCCGCCGCCCCGAAACTTCGGTTCCGGCCGAAGGTGCAGGTAAGGATCGAGTGGATTCCCGCGAGGGAGGTTCCCCATCGTGGTGATTACCTGGGGTAGTGCCCGGGGTGCTCGTTCGATTCGGGCAGGGGAAACGAGACAAACTGATCACCGTCTATAAACGCGATCCAGTGATGTCGAGGGGCCACGGGCCATGGCCTTCGGGAGCTTGGCGAAACCCCTCGACATCCAGCCCTCCCTAGCTCAGCGGCAGAGCGCCAGCACCCGGGGCCAGCCCACACGACCATTCGCGGTGGTCGAGGGGGGCTGGTATGCCTGGAGGTCGCAGGTTCGAATCCTGCGGGAGGTACGAGCAGGGGTTGCCCGAGCGCGCATCGGGTGGCACCCGCGCCGGGTGCGAGACCGGCTGGTAACAGGCGAAAGCGCTACGGAGGAACCCCCGCCGAGCCGTTCCGGACGGCGAAGCGGTACCGGACCCGAGGATGCGTCGAGCCCGCTCATGGTGAGAGAGGGTCTGCTCGCCACTCGCAAGGGTGGTCTTCCGGTTCGAATCCGGCTTGAGCACGTCGGCGGGGGGTTGGTCGGGACGCCACGCCCGCCCCCGCCGGCTCCAACCCCAGGGAGCCGCATGACCAAACTCAAGATCACGTTTGTTTCGCTCGTGCTGCTGGCGGTCGGCGTGGCGATCCTGCCGCGCTACCTCCCGGCTCCGTCCCGGCGCCGGGAAGACTGCGTCAAGCAACGCACCTCCACCGACAAAATGAAGATCATTCTTCAGGGGTGGTGGGGCGGCGGACACCCGGCGTCCATCTCCTACAGTGTCACCGACCAGCCGATCGTGGGGCCGTTCGACGTTCCCGAGCCCATCTGGCAGACGGTCATCTATGTTCGAGCCTGCGACCTGATCATCTTGCGGGTCGTCCCCACCTGGGGTGACGGCGAGACGGGATGCCGGATCGTGTGGGCCAACCGGGTAACCACCCCCGGGCGTGGCACGTACGGACGCAACCCTGACGGCGGGCCGGCGCACTGTGAGCGCTGGTTCGAGCCCGGAAGTTAAGCACCACGGGGAGTAGCCCAACGGTAGAGGCTGGTGCGGACATGCCAAGTCCGTGGTGCCCGGTTCGAGTCCGGGCCTCCCCTCGCGCGCGGTTTGATCGTGGTGGCAACGGCCTTGCGCACGAAGCCACGGACGCGCTCGACCTGGTGACCGGTCGAAGAAAGAGCACACGGTCACCGCCCGAAGGAACGCGGACCGGTCGTTAGACGGCCCGACTCTGGAGGGATGCGACGAGCCGAGGGCGGCGCCGCGCGCCCCCCGCCGGGGTGCCACGGATGGGCAGGCCGGTCGTCGCCCTCGACTCGCAAACTCACATGGAAGGGATCTTGTGTACGCACTGACCTCGCTTGCCGGGAACGCCGAAACCAACCCGCGAGCCTCGCTCATCGTCGGCATCCTCTGCGTCGCCGCAATCTTCGGCCTCGTCGCCTGGATCAGCATGAGGGGCAGGGGCGAGTAGGACTTTCCTCCCCCCAGACCGCCCCCGGCGCCCACCCCGCCGGGGGCGGTCGTATGTCCGCCGGAAAGACCATGAGGCGTCCGCCGCGCTATCATGCGGCCATGGCCAGCAGCCCGTGACGGGGTGCCGACCATGGCCGCGACGGCAGGAAGGGTGCCCGTGATGGGACGTAACGATCATGACCAGGATGACCCGGTCATCCTGGAGGGGACCGCCATCGAAGGCCCCGTCGAGATCTACCGGGGCACCCCCGAGGGGGCTCAGGACGGCGAGGAGGAGGAAGGCCCGTTCAACGGCCGGAAGACCTTCCGGATCGACATCGACGAAGACGCCATCGCCGAGATCATCCGGCAGCGGCATCGGGGCGTCGCCATCCGTGAACTCGCCAAAGAGCATCGCGTCTCGAAAGACACCATCATCCGGTGGTGCGGCGAGAACGTCGACCGGGTGAAGAGCAGCACCGCGAAGGCGGTCGAGGCGCGAGCCCGGATCGTCGCCGAGCTGCGCACCGTGCGCGCCGAGGCGTGGAGAATCTTCGAAAACAACGATCATCCCGGGATCAAGCGGGACATGCTCGTGCGGGTCGAGTCGACGCTTGTCAACGAGGCGATCCTCGTGGGCGCCAAGGTTCCGCCGGTGGTCAAGGCGGAAGTCCAGGTCACCGAAGTGACGCAGGCCGACCTCGAACTACAGGCGATGATCCGGGAGGCCCAGGCCGCCAATGCGCGCGTCCTCGGCCATGTCGAGCGCGAGTTCAAGGGCGGTCCGTGATGGAGTTCCGCGACGAGCAGCCGCTCGACCTGGGTGAGATGATCGCCGAAGAAACCAGCGAGCAACAGAAGATCATCAACGACACCGCGTTCAAGCTCGCCGCTGACCTCGCCGAGCAGCGCGATCGGCATCTCGCCGCGCTACCGCCCGGATACCGGTTCTGCGCGCACAACGACATCGAGTTCCTCACCGAGGACGACCAGACCAGCGACGTCTGGGTGCTGAAGGCTCGCCAGCGCGGCCACGACCTGGCCCCGGGTGAGGTGTGCGACCGGCCGGGGCGGGGTTCCCGCACCGAATACGGGTGGCCCACCGTGAAGGCCGACCGGCTGACCGCCTCGCTACCGACCGACGAAGGCGACTGTCCCGAGTGTGGCAAGCCGGGCGCTCGCTGGGTCGCCACGCCCACCCTGACGGTGCTCTCACACGCCACCGACGCCGACCACGACGCCTGCCCGGATGTGCAGCGGCGGCGGGCCGTCGACAAGCTGCTCGACCCGGCGGTGTGGGAAAGCATGTACGTGGACGCTTTCGACGACATCGCCTGGCGCGGCACCGACCGGATGTCCATGGGGTTGCTCCCGCCCCTCGACGCGCCCGCGCTCGGCATCATCACCACCCCGCCGGCCACCCCCGAGCCGGAAGACCAGACCAGCCTGTACGACAGGTTGCACGAGATGTGGAAGAGGGTCAGCGACGGCGGCCAGTACCGGCCCGACCCGCCGCCGGTCGTCTCGCCGGAGACCATCGCCCGCCACCAGGCCGCCGCTGACCTGCCCCGGGCGCCGTGGATCGCGGTCCGCAACCCGTTCCAGGCTGATCCGATCGGCCCCAGTGGCGAGATGATCTGGATGAACTGGGAGGCCGACCGGGCCGTCCCCTCACCTTTCAACATCGACCCGTGGGGTTCGCTCATGGGCCGCCGGCTGTTCCGCACCGGGCAGTTCATCGCCCGGCCCGACGGGCGGGGCGGCTGGGACGTCGCCGAAATCATGGTGTCGTCGTGAGAGTTACCAACCACCTCCTCGATGCCGAGTTCCGGCTCGTCGGCGACGAAGACTGCGGCGTCGGCATCGACTGCCAGGTGTGCGATCGGGGCGGGGTGCCCATCGCCTACTACACCTGGCCGGGCAACCACGTCTACGAGAACACCGACGTCAAGGTCGTGCACACCATCGCCGCGCTGCTCGCCGCCGCCCGAGGGCACATGCTCGACCACCGCCGGGCCATCCTCGACGGGAAAGCTCAGCCACGCGTAACGAGGGCTGGCGGTCCATGACGATCGCGCCGGAGCGGCCGACCACCGCGCCGGTCGACGACGAACTCACCGTCTCCATCGACCCGTACGACTGGCGCACCAACTCCGACAACTTCGACTTCAATGGATGGCTCGCCACCAAGAACCCGGCCCTGCTCGCCAGCCCCGAGGGCCGCCGCGCCATCACCCGCGCCGACCCGATGCTATTCGCCCTGCTGTACCTGAAACACCACTTGCGGGACAAGGAAACCGGCGAGATCACCTTCGCCGACTGCCACCTCGACTGGTACCGCTACGGCCGGCAATGGATGATCCAGAACACCGGGCTGCGCGGCTGGCGGCACTCCTTCGCCAGCCCCCGGAACTCGGCCAAGTCCACCACCTGGTACACGTTCATTCCGATCTGGGCCGCCGCCCACGGGCACGTGAAGTTCATCGCGTCATTTGCCGACTCAGGCACCCAGGCGGAAATGCACCTGCAGACGTTCCGGTCCGAGGCCGCCGAGAACGCGTTGCTGCGCCACGACTATCCGGACCTGTGCACGGCCGTGCGTAAGCCCACCGGGCGCACCGTCGCCGACAACGAGGGCCAGTTCCAGGCCCGCTCAGGCTTCGTGTGGGTGGCCCGGGGCATCGACACGGCCGTGCTCGGCATGAAGGTCGGCGACCGCCGCCCCGACGTGATCATCTGCGATGACGTGGAGAAGGCCGAAGCGAACTACTCGCCCCACGAGGTGAAAAAGCGGCTGTCGACCCTCATCGACGCGATCATGCCGCTGAACGAGCGGGCCAAGTTCGTTCTCGTCGGCACCGTCACCCGGCCCGGCTCGATCAACCACCAGTTGGTCAAGGTGGCGCAGGGCGAGGTCGACCCGGACAGCGAAGAGGGTGAGCGGCTCCGCTGGATCAAAGACGAGAAGATCACTCCCCACTATTACGCGCCGATCCTGCGCCGCGACGACGGCAGCCGGCGCTCCATCTGGCCCGGCCGGTGGCCCCTGGACTACCTGGAGGGCATCGAGCACACCCGCAACTACGCCAAGAACTTCGCCAACGACCCGCGCGCCGAGTCCGGGCCGTTCTGGGCCGGCGCCGACATCCGCTACGGCCGCCCCGTCGGCATCACCAGGCAGTTCCTGTTCGTCGACCCGCCACTCACCCAGAAGACCACCAGCGACCCGGCCGGGCTCGCCGTGCTCGGCTACGCCCCCGGCACTGGCAAGCTGCCCGACGCGACCCTGCGCAAGCTGCTCGGCGACGGCGTCTTCGACGAGGCCACCGGGCAGCGCGTGGACGGCTGGCGGGACACCCTGGCCGCGCAGGAAGCCGACCTGTTCAGCCCGGCCCGGCTGTCGCGGGTCGTGGTCGAGCACTGCGAGGAGGTGTGGAAGACCGGTACGCCGTTGAAGCTGCGCATCCTCGAACTGTTGACCATGTTCCCCGGCATCGACATGGTGTGTATGGAGATCAACGCGGGTGGAGACCTGTGGCTGGAGATCATGAATGATCTTCCGGTCACGCTGAAGACTTTTCATAGCAAAGCGCCCAAGGTTGTCCGCATCGGCTGGGGCCTGGAGATGTACCAGAAGCGGCGCGTCACCCACGCCAAGCGCCTGCACGCCCTGGAAGACCAGCAGGTGGCCTATCCCAAGGTCGAGCATGACGACATGGTGGACGCGGCCAGCACCGGCACGATGTACCTGTTGAAGCCTCGCAAGAACACCAAGAACAAGAGCATCCCGTCCCGTTAGTCCACATCGGACAGTCCACAGTGGAGAGTCGATGACCACCCCAATCCCCCCCGCCCGTCCGACGTTCCAGTATCAGACTTCCCCCCACCCCTGCGTCGATAACGATCGAGGCAAGGGATGCGGCGCCGGACCCGGCGAGCCGTGCGTGATCCGACCTGGCGCAGGGTCGGGCCTGCGAGTCGGCAAGCAGCGGGCAACGCTGCACTTCCACCGCCCCCGCGTATCGGGCGTCGACCTCCACACGGTGGCCACGGTGGTGGAGCAGCCGCCGCCGATCCCCAACGACCACCCTGCCGTGGTCGACCTCGTGGTGGCCGACATGCGGGAGCGCAAGGCGCTCGGTGTGCAGCGCTACGGTGTTGCGCTACAGCCCGGGAACGGCAGGGACGGCCTTCGGGACCTGTACGAAGAGTTGCTAGACGCCTGCTGTTACATCCGTCAGGTGATCGAGGAGCGCGACCGGGGCATTGCGGCACCGCACCGCACGTGAGCTACCGGCGCCGACCGGGCAGACGCTTGCCACGGGACGACCCGGGGCGGCTGGCCGCGCTGCGACTGCTCGCCGCGATCGGCACGCCGGATCGGGCGATCGCCCGACACCTGAAGATCACCGAGGGGTATGTCTGGCACCTGCGGAGCCGGCACGGCGTCCCCTCCGGGCAGGTGGCCCGCCGCTGGTTGGCGGCGAAGCCCATCCCGCAGCCCCCACGGGGCCCGGTCGATCTGGAGGACACCGGCGAGCTGTAGTGGACGCGCCGGCCACGGCGTACCGTGGTCGGCATGGCCCGATCGAAGTTCGCCCGGCTCGCCGCGAAGGTCGGTTCGAAGCGCCTCGCCGGCTGGATCACCACCCACAACCCGAAGGTGCGGGCGCGCGCCCAGGCGACCCGCCGCCGGCACGCCGCCGCCCGCCGCCGCAGGCGCTAGGCTGGCGACGTCGGCCAGACGGATGCACACCCGGCCCCCTCGCGGGCCGGGTGTGTTTCGTGCCCGGTTTGTTAGCTTCCCTTCCCAACCTGCTACCGTTACACTGCGCACAGTCGTACGGTGAAGTTGATTACGGAGGGTGACCGATGGCGCCGACCGCTCCCGCGCTGACCGGGCGCCCCGGCAACGCCCTCGCGCCCAAGCTCAACCTTCAGCAGCTCCTCAGGCAGGCCACCCACCCCGCCGAGGTCGACGACCGCAAGGCCTCGATCGGGGACATCATCGACGGCCTGAAGCGCCTCAACGCCAAGCGTGACCTGTGCGTGCGCGCCGACGAGATGTACGACGGCGACGTTGGCATGCAGTACGCCTCAGAGGCCGTCGCGCGCATGCTGGAGCGCCAAGGCGTCGAGCACATTGAAGACTTCAACTATGCCCACATTCCCGTCGACGCCGTGGCCAACCGGCTGAAGATCACCAGCGTGGTGGCCGGACCCGACGAGGACGACGCCGAGGAGACCGCCGCCGACGCGGACACCCGCACCGAGACGGAGAAGAGCACCTCCGACGCCAAAGTCAAGCAGGCGAACAAAGCGATCGCGAGGCTGCGCAAGGAAAACGAGTTGGACGCGGAAGAGAAACGCCTGCACCACGACGTGTCCAAGCATGGCGACTGCTACGTGCTCGTGTGGCCCGGCACCAGCGCCAAGGGCGAACCGACCGTCGACATCCGGGTCAACAGCGCGCACAACGTCATCATGGTCTACGACGAGGAGGACCAGCTTAAGCCGGCCTACGTGCTCAAGTCGTGGCGCGTCAAGCTCGACGAGCAGGAGTCGGTGCGGGCCAACCTGTACTACCCGGACCGGATCGAGCGGTGGGCCACCGTGGCCGGCGGCAACCCGGACCGCGAGGACGACTGGTTCCCGTGGTCGGAAGTGCCCGACGTCGACGAGGAGGACCTCGAAGACCTGGCGGCCGACGAGTTCACCGACGCCATCGACGACGAGGCCGGCCGCGAGGCGGGCGAGACCGACCCGCCGGGCCGTGACGACCTCGGCGACTGGACCATCAACAACCCGTATGGTCGGGTGCCGTGGTGGCACTTCCGCAACAACCGGCCGGAGGGTGTGCCTGAGCACCGCAACGCGTACGGGCCGCAGACCCTCATCAACAAGATCGTCTATGCGCTGGCCGGTGACGTCGACTTCCAGTCCTTGCCGCAGAAATATCTCCTCGTCGACCCGATGCAGGACGACCCGCTGCAGAACCTCATCAACCCCGACCACCCGGACGACGACGAGGACGACCCGGAGAACACCGGCGGTACCTCCGGGCTGCGCTCCGAGCCCGGCGAGATCTGGCGGCTCTACGGCAAGTCGGTGGGCCAGTTTGAGCCCGGCGACCCGGCCCGGCTGATCGCCCTGCTCGACCGATGCGTGCGCTCCATGGGCGAACTGACCGAGACCGCGCAATGGCGGTTCTTCCGCGACTCCGGGGATCTGCCGTCGGGCGAGGCGGCCCGGGAGCTGAACGCCGACGAAACCATGAAGATCGGCGACCGACAGGCCCGCTACGATCCGCAGTGGGAGGGCGTCTACGAGTTCGCGCTCGAACTGCTCGGCATCGAGGGTGTCACCGTCGATGTCCGGTGGGCGCCCATCGTCATGGTCAACGATGTGGCCGGCTGGCAGGTCGTCAACGCGAAAATCGGCGCCGGGGTACCGCCGCAGGTGGCCCTCGAAGAGTCCGGCTACCCGCGCGAGCAGGTCGCCGAATGGCTCAAGGACGCCAACGGGGCCGACCTCGGCCGGCGGATCGCCCTGCTCAACCAGATCGGTACCGCCGTGCAGACCATCGGCGCCGGCATCGCCCTCGGCGCGGTCTCCAAGACGCAGGCCCAGGCCGTCATCGCCGGGGTCCTCGGCCTCACCCTGGAGGGGACCGACATCGAACTGCCCGAGCCGAGCGAAGAGGATTACGTCGACCCGCAACAGCAGAAGCTTGAAGCGGCGAAAGCCATGCAGGACGCGCAGCTTGGCCACCAGGGCGAGCAGAACCAGGCGACCCGCGAGCACGCCACCGCCACCCAGCAGGCCGCCCAGGAGCATGCCCGCACGATGGCGGTCGAGGCGCACGAGCGGGCCAAGGCGATGCAGGAGCATCAGCAGAAGCTCAACGGCGGCCAGCCCGCCGCCGGGCAGGGCCCGCGCCCCGGTGGCCGGCGGGCCGGCGGGAACCCGCCGCCGAGACGGACGGGACGGTAACCGGCCATGTGGGTAGAGGATCTCCACCCCCGGGACGAATACGGTCGGTTCCGCCTTGTCGGAATGCGTGGCCACTTCGACAAGTTGGCCGGCGGCACACAGGGCCAGCATTACGCCCGGACCATCGGCGAATGGGAACGCAACCAGGGGTTGCAGGCCATGTATGTGAAGCTGCGCGACGCCGGCACCCTCACCGCCACCGAGGACGCGGATTGGGACCGGCTCGCCGAGCGGGCCGCCGAGTTGCGCGACAAGCTGCCCAAGGCGTACTTCCTGGGGATGCGCCCCCACTCGGACGGCACCTGGCGTTACCCGGAGCGGAATCGGCCTCAGGGGATGCCCCGGCACATGGCTTTCGACGAGCGGGGTCGTCAACTTCCCCATGCCGCGCTGACCGGCCTGATTCGCATCGGTGACGACCCGGGCGGCAAGGGTCAAGGCGGGGGGCGCAACATGAGTCCTCTTGCCGGCGGTGTGTGGCATAAGCCCGGTGACTACTACCCGGGGGGCGTGCCTGCCCTGTACTCCGACTATGGCCATCCGCATGGCGAGACGGCGGTACGGGAGATGCTTGGCGTCGCTGGTGGAAAGTCCCGCTCGCGAAAGCTCCGCGACACTTCGGGCGCCTTCGCGCGAGCTGAAGACCGCGCCGAGCGGATCCTCGGTCACCGGTTACGTGATCCCCGGGACGAGTTCTCCTATTCCGGCAGCGCCGACGTGTTCGGTGGGTTTCTGGCCAGTTCGACGAATCCGGTGGGCCGGCGCCGCTCGGCCGGGGTGAAACGGAAGCGACAGCAGAGCGTGACCTGGGTACAGCGTCTCAACGACCGCATGGAGGGCCGATGAGTACCCGTCGCGGCCGAACCCCCGGTGGTCGTTCCTGGGGGCCGGAACAGGAGCGGCTACACCCCCGCGACGACCGGGGACGGTTCGCCAAGAAGGGCGGCGGGCGGTGGGCGGCTCGCGTCGTCAAAAGCTTCGAGGCCGGCCTCGGTGACACGAGCATGCACCAGCCGGGCAGCACCATCACCGCCGGCCGGCGTCCCGGTGGCTTGATCGACCTCAAGGCGTTGGGTGAGCGGGGTCGTAAGGCACGCCAGAATCGCGAGTTCATCGAGCTGGCCCGGGAGATTGCCGGCACGCCGACGCACATCAGTCAGGTCGAGATCGGCGATCAGGTCAAAGTCGACCATGAATGGCGGGACGTGTGGGGGACCGGCAGCCGTAACGGCGTCAGCTACATCAACTGGCGTGACGCGCAGGGCGTCAAGCGGGGTGAGATCAACGAGTCTGACCAGCCGACCGTGTTCGTGCAGCGGGCACCGAAATTCGAGGCCACCAAAGCCTTGAAGGCCGGC
>Ga0207652_10000713_pt1 | contig 32283 bp, 24 predicted proteins | sample KBSC63BmetaG_FD_184334 | JGI IMG/M metagenome (GOLD analysis project Ga0207652, IMG submission 184334) | Corn rhizosphere microbial communities from Kellogg Biological Station, Michigan, USA - KBS C6-3B metaG (SPAdes) (version 2) | ecosystem: Host-associated > Plants > Roots > Rhizosphere ...
CCATTCAGGCAGAACAGGAATTAAGAAAGCAAAGAACAGAACTGGATAATATTTCCCGGCAACTTACCGAAATGCAGTTGGCAGCGCTTCGCAGCCAGATGAATCCGCATTTTATTTTTAATGCACTCAATTCAATAAAAAAATTTGTATTGACAAATGAGGCGGAAAATGCAGATAAATATCTGGGTAAGTTTTCAAAACTGATCCGCTCTATTTTAGACAACAGCCACGAGCCGGATATCAGCATCCACAAAGAAATTGAAATGCTGAAGCTTTATCTTGAATTGGAAAAACTTCGTTTTGGTGATAAATTAAATTACCATATTCATGTAGATCCGCTGCTGGCAGACGGATACACACAAATTCCCGGAATGCTTGTACAGCCATTTGTAGAAAATGCTATTTTTCATGGAATCATGCACAAAGAAAGTGCCGGTGAAATTCTTGTTTCTTTTTATGATCATAAGGAATATGTTGAGATAAATGTGATAGACGATGGAGTGGGCAGAAAGATGTCTGCGTTACTGAAGCCTAAAAAGGATCACATTTCTCTGGGAATTAAAATGATAGAAAAACGGCTTGCTGCCTTAAAAACAGATCCGGAAATTCCATCGGGAATAGAAATAATTGATTTGGAAGATACCGGAAAGGCGCCGGGGACTTTTGTAAAAATATTGGTGCCGAAATAAATGAGTATGATCCCAAAGGACAAGATGGACAGAGCGTTATAAAAAGGATTAAGGATTGTTTTCAAAAGAAATAAATTTGGATTTATGATAAAAACGATCATTATTGAAGATGAAAAGCAAAGCCGGGAAGTACTTCAACTGATGTTGGAAAATTACATTGATATTATCGAGCTTGTTGATAGCTGTGACACTGCTGAAAAAGGGATTGAAAGCATCCAAAAATATGGGCCTCAATTGGTTTTTCTTGATATTGAAATGCCCCGGATGAATGGCTTTCAGATGCTAAGAAAACTGGATACGATCAACTTTGATATTGTGTTTACCACGGCATACGATAAATATGCCATTAATGCGATCAAAATAAGTGCGCTCGATTATTTATTAAAACCAATTGACAAAGAAGAATTATCAAATGCGATACAGAAATCCGCGCAAAATATTGAACAAAAAAACACAAAGGATAGAATTGATATTTTATTCAAAAACCTGACTCAACACAATGCGCTGGATCGAACGATTACGCTTACTTCTGTAGATGGAATCCGGTTTATTAAAATGAAAGACATTGTGCGTCTTGAAGCAAATGGCCGATACACTAAATTTTACCTGGCCAATAAAGATGTGATCCTTTCCAGCCGCACGCTTGGTGATTTTGAGGAAGCTCTTTCTTCGAATGAATTTTTCAGAATTCATGAAGCGCACATTGTAAACCTGCTCTATATTGAGCGTTTCCATAAGGGAAATAATTATGTCTTGCTTTCTGATAAAACAGAATTACCACTCGCGCGCCGCAGAAAAGAAGATTTTTTAAAAATCATTCCACGGATTTAGAAAAGGATAGAAGGTTAAAAGTTGATTGATTGAAGTTGAACGCAAGCAATTTCAGTCATTAATTAATTTTTTTGCGATTATCTTCGCGAAAATTTTTTGTATGAATTTACACGAATACCAGGCAAAAGAATTGTTGAAAAGATATCATGTGCCTATACAGGAAGGGATAGCATGTAGTACCGTTTCGGAAGCAGAAGATGCTTATCGTTTTATCAATAGTGAATATGGAAGCAAGTTTGCAGTGATCAAAGCGCAGATCCATGCGGGCGGAAGAGGCAAAGGAAAGATCAAAGGAACGGAACAAAGAGGTGTCGCTGTTGCCAAAAGCCTGGAAGACGTAAAAACAATTGCTCAAAATCTTTTGGGTGGTACGTTGGTAACTGTTCAGACCGGGCCCGCAGGAAAATTAGTGAGTAAAATATTTGTTGCCCAGGATGTTTATTATGAAGGGCCTGAGCAGGTAAAAGAATTTTACTTATCCATTTTGATGGATCGTTCCAAAGGAAAAAATGTGGTGATGTACAGCACAGAGGGAGGAATGAACATCGAAGATGTGGCACACGAAACCCCTGAGAAAATATTTAAAGAATGGGTGCATCCGGGTGGTGGATTGCTTCCATTCCAGGCCAGGAAGATCGCTTTCAATCTTGGATTGAGCGGTACTGCTTTTAAGAACTTAGTGAAATTTGTTACCAATCTTTATAATGCTTTTGTTGGGCTAGATTGCAGCATGTTGGAAATAAACCCGATGTTCAAAACCAGTGATGCAAAAATCATTGCCGTTGATTGTAAAATGAATATTGACGACAATGCTTTGATGCGTCATCCTGATATTGCTGCCATGCGTGACATCACTGAAGAAGATCCTACCGAAGTAGAAGCAGCAAAATATAATTTGAATTTTGTAAAATTAGATGGTAATGTTGGTTGTATGGTAAATGGCGCCGGACTTGCAATGGCTACGATGGACATGATTAAATTAAGCGGTGGCGAACCTGCAAATTTTCTTGATGTAGGTGGCACAGCGAACGCTCAAACTGTGGAAGCCGGTTTCAGAATTATTTTAAAAGATCCAAAAGTAAAAGCAATCCTGATTAATATTTTCGGAGGCATTGTACGTTGCGACCGTGTGGCACAAGGTGTCATTGATGCTTACAAATCAATTGGAAATATTGAAATTCCTATTATTGTGCGCCTGCAGGGAACCAATGCAGAAATCGCTAAAGAACTAATCGATAAAAGCGGTCTGAAAGTAGAATCAGCGATCTTATTAAGTGAGGCAGCGGAACTGGTGAATAAAGCGGTCGCTTAGATATTTGATCGGATTAGTCGAATCCATGGTTTGTTGGAAGTTTACAGAAATGGTTTCTGTAAACTTTTTTTATAGGTAAAGGCATTTTTTCTATCACAGAATTCCCTTTACAATATTTGCGGTAAACGAAGTTTTATTAAAGATTTCTAATTACCAAATCAGCGCATTAGCTCATCAACTGCCTTTTGTACAATTGAACGGTATTTTCCAGCCCCAGGTAAAGTGCATCCGAAATCAAGGCATGCCCGATTGAAACTTCTAAAAGGCCAGGAATATTTTGTGCAAAATATTTAAGATTATGCAAGTCCAGATCATGACCGGCATTAATTCCGAGACCCAGTTCTACCGCTTTTTTCGCTGCTGCAACATAGGGTGCAATCGCCTGCTGATAATTTCCTTTTTGAAATTCTTTTGCATAATTTTCCGTGTATAATTCGATTCTGTCTGTACCGGTATCTTTGGCTGCAACAATCATTTCTTCTATTGGATCCACAAAAAGAGAAACTCGGATCCCGGCTTTCTGGAAAACATTTACAATCTCAATCAGATACTCTTTGTATCTTATCGTATCCCATCCATGGTCAGAAGTTAGTTGACCTAAAGCATCCGGAACTAAAGTAACCTGGTCAGGTTGGTTTGCCAAAACAAGATCAACAAATTTTTGCTCGTTACAATTTCCTTCGATATTAAATTCTGTAGTGATAATCTTTTTTAATTCATAAACATCAGCATAACGGATGTGTCTTTCGTCAGGTCGCGGATGCACGGTAATTCCTTCGGCTCCAAAAGTTTGAATGTCTATGGCAGTTTTGATTAAATCCGGATTGTTTCCACCACGCGAATTGCGAAGCGTGGCAATTTTATTGATGTTTACCGAGAGCTTTGTCATAAAACAAATTTAACTTTAATCAGATTAATTAAAGACAAAATCGTATCATGAGTTCTTAGACTCAATAAATAAATCGGCTTACATTATGCTTAAAAACAAAAAAACCGCTTTAGAAAAGCGGTATAGTACCCAGGATGGGAGTTGAACCCACACGGCCATTGCTGACCACAGGATTTTAAGTCCTGCGTGTCTACCAGTTCCACCACCCGGGTAAACACTATAAATAAAAAAAGCAGATTAATTACTGCTTTTTGTATTTATTGGAGCGGAAAACCGGGCTCGAACCGGCCACCTCGACCTTGGCAAGGTCGCGCTCTACCAAATGAGCTATTTCCGCTTGTTGTTGTAAGAACTAAAAAAGGTTTGCAAAAATAATGTTTGTATCCTTTGAACCAAAATTTATTTATACTGCGGATTGTATTGGGTATTTCCGGGCACTTCAACATTCGGCTTTCCTTTATAACGGTGTTGATAAAGGGTGTAACAACCTCCAATAACAAGTGCAACAAAAATAGCTACCTGGCAATAAAACAGAAACCGGGAGGTAGATACCCAGCTAACTGCTACATCTTTTCCCTTATTATCAGTTACTTCTTCGTGTTCCATATTTTATAATTTGCTGGGCAAAAATAACAGATTGATTTGAAATATCATTTTTTGAGCTGAAGAATTTCAGAAAATGTTTTTCTTTTTTTAATGAAATATTGCCAGACAATACTGCCATTGTAAGTTCCATGAAGGTTTGCTAAATATTTTTTCGGTAAATCAATTTGTTTTTTTCTTAAAAAAATCCAGTTTAAAAAATAAAAATGAGCTCTTTGAATTGCCTTGAAAGTGATGAAATCTCCTTTTATCAATGCCTGAAATGCGGCAATATTATCTAATGAGATTCGAAATGGAATCTTCCATATTTTTTCTCTAAAAGGTAAATTCTTTGAAAGCATCACCAGGTTGTTTCTAAAATTTAAAAAAACCTTTCTCTTGTTACCTGCCGGTAAAGTGCCTCCTCCCAGATGATAAACAAGAGAATCAGGTACGACAAAGATTTTATAACCCGCTCTTTGCATTCGCCAGCATAAATCTATTTCTTCCTGGTGGGCAAAGAAATATTCATCAAAACCATTTTGTTCATGGTAAACTGATGCTCTTACAAACATTGCCGCGCCCGTCGCCCAGAATATTTCCGAAGTATTATTATATTGTCCTTCATCATTTTCACAAGAATCGAATATACGTCCACGGTTGAAGGGGTAACCGAATTTATCGATCCAACCTCCGCTTGCCCCCGCATATTCAAATTGATTTTTATTTTCAAAAGATAAAATTTTTGGCTGACATGCAGCAATAGCCTTATCACTTTCCATTAATGAAATTACCGGCGTTATCCATCCGGGCGTTACTTCGACATCGCTGTTTAAAAGAATATAATAATCTGCCGTAATCTGCTTCAACGCAGTGTTATAACCTTTTGCAAATCCTTGATTCTCCGGATTGATAATAATCTTTACCGACGGATATGTTACTTTTAAAAATTCAATTGAATCGTCAGTTGAAGCATTGTCTGCCACTATGATCACAAGATTTTCATAGCCGGATTTCAATACAGAAGGAAGAAATTTTTCCAGGAAGCGCTTTCCGTTCCAGTTCAGAATTACCAGTGCTACAGATGGAGATTGATTCAATGAATTATATTTAATCAGTTACAAACATAAAAGATTTTGGTTTTTACTTCGGTTAAATTGTGGGAAATACCATTTAGATTTGACGATAAACCGGATGCATGTTCAGGCAATTTTTTAATTTACGTTCGGCGCTTGCGCTTATCGCCGTTGCTATTGTTACAGGTACCATTTTTTATTCTGATTTCTTGTCAAAAAAAATAGAAGTAGAAGAGAGGGAAAAAATAAGCCAATGGGTAGAAGCCAACAAATTTATAGCTTCTGCGCCACCAAACGCCGATATTACCCTTGCCAGCCAGATCCAACAAAAAAATACAGACATACCAATCATCTGGACCAACGAAAATGACAGCATTATTGATTCCAGAAATATTGATACAAACGATATAAAATCTTCGAAACGTTTTCTTCATAAAAAGCTGCAGGAATTCAAATCGGCGCATCCGCCGATTATCCTTGAATTGAGCAAAAACCCGTATGTTGCTGATAAATACTATTACGGGGATTCGAAATTGTTGAAACAGGTAAGGTACTATCCAATGATCCAGTTGTTCATTGTTGCCCTTTTTATTTTTATTACTGTTTATTCTATGTCGATCAGGAATAAATCTACTCAAAACCAGGTGTGGGCAGGTATGGCAAAGGAAACCGCTCATCAATTGGGAACGCCTATTTCTTCGCTGCAGGGATGGGTAGAAATGTTGAAAGAACAGGATGGGCATTCGGCCATTTCAAAGGAAATGCAAAAAGATGTAAACCGGCTGCAACTGATAAGCGACAGGTTTGGAAAAATAGGAAGTGCGCCAAAACTGGAGGAACATGATATCGTAGAACAGGTAGAAAAAATGATGGCTTACATCAAACGAAGATCTACTGAGAAAGTAAATTTTATTTTGGAACGGCCGGAAGATAAAGTAACGGCAAAAATATCAGGACCATTGTTTGACTGGGTAATAGAGAATCTGTTGAAAAACGCGCTGGACGCTATAAATGGAAAAGGTACTATTCGCATAAAAATTAAAAAATTACAGCACCAGGTGCTGATCGATGTAATGGATAGTGGCAAAGGGATCAGCAAACAAAATATCCCCAAGGTTTTTAAACCTGGTTTCACCACCAAAAAAAGAGGGTGGGGGCTGGGGCTTTCGCTGGCCAAAAGGATTATTGAAAAATATCACCGGGGACAGTTATATATCAAATCATCGGAATTGGGAAAAGGAACCACTTTCAGAATTGCTTTAAATTCCTGAGCTAATTTGCAGCAAAAGAATAAATCACCCTTTTTTAGAATTTACTTTTTTGAAATAAAATAAAAAACCTGCAGCATCTGCAGGTCTTACTTTTTTGTGCGGAAGAGGAGATTCGAACTCCCACGCCCGGTAAAGGGCGCTACCACCTCAAAGTAGTGCGTCTACCAATTTCGCCACCTCCGCTTTTTCGGGAATGCAAATGTAATAAAAGAGTTCAATTAAATTTAGTTCGTGCCTTCAATCTTCTCGAATTTTTTGAAGCTTACTTTTATCATTCCAAATAGCCTCCAATCAAAGGGCAGTAATGAAAATATTACAATTAAAATCTTCAATGAAATTCGCAATAGTTTTATATTTGCACAAATTTTTATAAAAGAACTTATTTATTAAGAATTTTTAATATAAAGTTTTGGTATGTTTCTTGTCTTTTTTTTAATCCCTTGAAAAATACAATTCGAGGATTTAAACCATTTTCGTCGAAATGATTCTGATTGATTTTAAAATTTGACCCCAAAAAGCCCTTATGCTCGAACGATTTTTTAAAAACAAATATGCACCACGTTGGATTATCTTCTGTTTCGACCTGATGCTGATTACCACTGCGTTTTTATTTTCGTTTTTATTAATAAGGCATTTACTACTGGATCTTCCCGGGATCGTTAAATTCCTTCCCGCAGTTTTTATTAATGTAGCGGTTTACATGATTTGCGTAATTTTTTTCCCAATATACAAAGGGATCATCCGGTACTCAGAAACAAATGATATCATCCGTATTATAAAGTTTGCCTCACTGCAGTTTGTACTATGGTTAACTATTTATTCCATTGATACCAATTCGCTCGTTACCGGATTTCTCCCTGTTCCCTTATTAATTATTAATCTGTTCAGTGTTATTTTTATTTTGGTGATGTTTAGATTGTTGATCAAGGAGGTGTATTCCAAAGCTTCACAATCCAAATTACCTGTAATGGCTAAAGCGATCATTTACGGTGCGGGCGAGATGGGACAGGTTACCAAACAAATATTGGAGCAGGATGCTAAAAATAAAACTATTGTTGCAGGATATATCGAAGACAGTACCTCAAAAATTGGAAAAAATCTCGGGGGATTGCCTATTTATAATGCTTCCAGCTCGCGCTTGCCAAATCTTTTAAAGCAAAAACAGATCACTCAATTATACATTGCTATTGATAAGCTGTCTGTAGAAAAGAAAATTGCGATCTCTGATATTTGTTCGCCACTGAATATAAAGATTAATGTGATTCCACATGCCAACGAATGGCGCGGTGGGCTTTTTGAAAAGAAGCAAGTTAAGGAATTAAATATCGAAGACCTGTTGGAGCGCGATGAAATCAGTCTTCCATATGATATGCTGCAGAAGACCTATCAGGATTCAACCATTTTAGTGACCGGCGCTGCTGGATCTATCGGCAGTGAAATTTGCCGGCAGCTTTCCAAATTTACCTTTAAAAAACTGGTATTGCTGGATCAGTCCGAATCTGGTTTATTCGATCTTGAATTTGAGTTGAAAAAGAACAATCAGAAACAACTGCTGCGCGTCGAAGTAGCTTCTATAAGAGATTTGCCAAAGTTAAAAAAGGTTTTTTCTTTGCATAATCCTGATTTTGTTTTTCATGCCGCTGCCTATAAGCATGTACCGCTGATGGAGACTTTTAGCAGTGAAGCAGTTCTTACGAATATTTTCGGTACCAAACGCGTAGCGGATCTTGCGATAGCATACAAGGTGAAAAAATTTGTAATGGTTTCTACAGATAAAGCGGTGAATCCAACCAATGTAATGGGAACGACTAAACGCATATCTGAAATATACATTCAGTCTTTAAGCGACCGTAAGGATTCTCAGACAGAATTTATTACTACCCGTTTTGGCAATGTATTGGGTTCAGCCGGAAGTGTTGTTCGCACTTTTGACAAGCAGATAAAAGCAGGCGGACCAATAACCATTACACATCCGGATATCACCCGGTATTTTATGACGATTCCGGAGGCATCCAAACTGGTTCTGGAAGCAGGAAAGATTGGTGAATCAGGGGATATTTTATTGTTTGATATGGGCAAGCCGGTAAAGATCCTCGACCTGGCAAAAAGAATGATCCAGCTTGCAGGTTTAAAACCGACAGATATTGCGATCGTACAAACAGGATTGCGCCCGGGAGAAAAAATGTATGAAGAACTTTTTAAAGATTCAGAAGAATTCGCAGAAACCTATCACCCGAGAATTTTAAGAGCAAAAAAATCTGCCAACCTCAATAGTGAGTTCAATTCGTTGATGCAGGAATTACAGGAGGCCGCACAAAGCCACAATAATGAAATTATTCCTTTCATACTTCGCAAAATGGTTCCCGAATTTAATTCGACCGGTGTCCTCAATAAAACGGTAGATTTGGCAACAAAGAGAGTTTAGCTTCTTAAATTACCTTTTCAACTTATTTCTTTTTTTACTGACTTAGGTAATGTAACTTTTTTGTTTTGGTTAAAATCCGAGTTCAATGAACCGGGTTTTAAGATGAAACACAATAAACCCAATTTTATTCGTATGCTCTTGTGGTATTGTTTTTGCCTTTTATCGGATTAAAACGCTCTCTTATGAAAATTTTATCGGTAACTGTTTCCTTATTACTGGTCATGTTTGGTGCTTCTGCCCAGAATTTACATTTTAATCTTTTTGCCGGCATGTCCAATTATCAGGGTGATTTGCAAAGCAAATTTATTACATTCAATGAAGCGCATTTAGCAGTTGGTGCGGGACTTTCATACGATCTTACGGATCACTTTTCTATCCGCGGCGCTGTCACTTTTGGAAAAGTTTCAGGAGCCGATAAGTACACAGATAATAAAGCGAGAAATCTCAGTTTTGCGTCCGCAATTTCTGAAGGCCAGCTTGGCTTAGAATATTACATTAAACCACTTGGCACTCATTCACTTGCTCCTTATTTATTTGCAAGTGTTGCCGTTTTTCATTTCAATCCTTATACGTTTGATACCAGCGGTAAAAAATATTATTTAAAAGAAATGAGTACAGAAGGTGAGGGATTTATATCGGGCAAAAATGAATATAAACTCACTCAGTTTGCTATACCCTTTGGTGCGGGCGTTAAATTATCTTTAAGCGATAATGTTGATGTGGGCATTGAAATGGGCTTCCGAAAAACATTTACAGATTACCTGGATGATGTGAGCACAACCTACGTAGATCAGAATCTTTTATTAACAAACCGCGGAGCAAAGGCAGTAGAGCTGGCGTATAGAGGAGGTGAATTGAAAGATGGAAATCCACAATATCCTCCGGCAGGAACACAACGCGGCGCATCAGCGCAAAAAGACTGGTATTATTTCACCGGACTAACGCTGTCCTTTAGATTAGGCAGCGATGGAGGTGGCGGTAGTAATGGAAAATATTCAGAATACAGATGTCCGGGCAATGTAAGATAGTAGGTAGATGAATATATCAACAAGCAGACAGATGCTGGCTTTTTTCAAATTTTTACAGGCTTCACTATCTCCATCCCCTGAGAAAATCTTCAATCTTCATTTTCTTTTTTCCTTCTAATTGAATTTCTTTTAAACTGATGAATCCATCCCTTGCTGCGAATTTTAAAAACGTTTTATGATCCGTCAAAAATTGCCCCGGTTCATTTGATTGCGGGGAATTTTCTCTTTCGGCGGAAAAAATTTTCAATTTTTTGCCCTTTAAAAAAGTAAATGCGGAAGGATACGGTGATAGTCCCCGAATAAGATTGTAAATTTCATCCACATTCTTATTCCAGTTTATTTCACCTGTTTCTGTAAAGATTTTTGGAGCAATCGGAAAGGCTCGATGTTCGACATTTGATGTTGAAGGTTGAGGAATTTCCTTTAGCGTTCCATTCTCTAATTCCCGTATGGTTTTTAGCAGCAAGTCGGCGCCAACATTCATCATTTCATCATGCAGTGTACCTGCGGTTTCGTTCTCAGAAACAGGTATTTTTTCTTGTAATAAAATATTTCCGGTGTCTATTTGTTGTTGCAATTTGAAAGTGGTTACACCCGTTTCTTTTTCTCCATTGATAATTGCCCAATTTATGGGAGCCGCTCCACGATAGTGTGGCAGTAAAGATGCATGGAGATTCACCGTTCCCATTGGCGGCATATTCCAAACTATTTCCGGCAACATGCGAAATGCAACAACAACCTGCAGGTCCGCTTTTAATGATTTTAATTCTTCGATAAAATCAGGGGATTTTAATTTTTCCGGCTGCAGGATCTTTAGGTTTTTTTCCAAAGCAAATTTTTTTACGGCACTTTGTGTAAGCTGCATTCCCCTGCCGGCCAGCTTATCAGGCGCTGTTATCACAGCTGCTATTTCATAACCGGCTTCATAAATTTTATTTAAAGAAGGAACAGCAAATTCAGGCGTCCCCATAAAAATGATTCTTAAACTCATCCTGGTTTTAAAGGTTCAAAGTTGAAGGTTGAATGTTCAGCAGCAGAAATCCGAAATGAACAACTATTCAAAATCTTTATACAATAAATATTTCTTCCTGATTTTTTTGTAATTGCTCAATGCCGGTTCCCAACTGGCACGAATGTCTTTTTCTGAAACACCATCTTTAATTTGTTGCCATAACCGATTATTTCCGGCGAGTTTGTCAAAGAAAGACTGTTCCATGTTTCCGGATTTCGGAACTATAAAAAAGCTGTCTTTATCCGGAAACAAACGATAGGCATCCATCAGCCACTTTAGTTGAACTTTTTTATTTACTTTTTGCAGAACCTGTTGTGGTGTTCCTGATAAGTTCCAACCATAACAAACCTGGCCATAATGTTTGCTGCTTTTTGCTCCTTCCGTTGGATGTGGCGTAAAAGAATATAAATTTTTTGGCAAAGAAGGCGCTCCAAAAACCTGGAAAGGTTTATCAGTTCCGCGTCCTTCACTTAGCGTCGTTCCCTCAAAAAAACAAGTGGAAGGATAGAGATAAACTGATTGAATATTCGGAAGATTTGGGGAAGGTTTCACCGGTAAAATATAATGGCTGTTGTGATCGTAATTCAGGTTTTTTATTACCAGCAAATGAAAAGGGCTGTCAACAGTCTTCTTAGCATGCTGATAATATGCATACTTTTTATTGGCAGAATCACTTAACCATTTTTCTCCAGCCATCATCATCGAATATTCCCCGAGTGTGAGCCCATATACAATGGGGATTGGCTGCATTCCGACAAAGCTTTTATATTTTAAATCCAATACAGGGCCATCGACGTAAAAGCCGTTTGGATTTGGGCGGTCAAGAATGATCAATGGAATGGAATTTTCCAGAGCTGCTTCTATATATCGTTGCAGCGAAGAAATAAAAGTATAAAATCTTACACCTACGTCCTGGATGTCAAAGACCATCACATCCACTCCTTTCAAATCTTCCGCGGTTGGTTTATTGTGTTGCCCATAAAGGCTCACCACTTCAATTCCTGTTTCCTTGTCAATCGCATTTCCAACTTTTTCGCCTGCATCTGCAGTACCACGAAATCCATGTTCGGGGCCAAAGATCCTGACAACCTTTATTCCTCTTTTTAATAAAGTATCTACAAGCAGCGAATTACCAACGGTAGAGGTTTGATTTGCAAAAAGAGCAACATTTTTTCCTTTCAATAAAGACAGATATTGGTCCATTCTTTCGGCTCCCGGAATGATTCTCTTCTGGGTAAATCCAATAAAACTGGTTATTACCAGCAAAAAAACAAAAGCGATTTTTCTATTCATTTATTTAATTTTAAAAACTTTTTAAAAGCAGGGTTGTAAAATAACAGAAAATGCAAATGAAAACCTCATTCTTAAACGAAAAATATTTTTGGTACATTTAATGTAATGATCAACCTTGCAAATTCAATTCATACAATTTGAACGGGAGCGTTTGATATTTTTTTATTTTAAAACATAAGATTATGAGCAAAGCAAAAAAAGGCGATAATGTAAAAGTGCATTATAAAGGCAAACTTACCAGCGGCGAACAATTTGATTCAAGTGAAGGAAGAGAGCCGCTTGCTTTTACAGTGGGCGCCGGCCAAATGATCAAGGGGTTTGATGATGCTATTCCGGGAATGGAAGTTGGCGAAAAGAAAACGATCAATATTGCTCCCGAAAATGCCTACGGGGAAAAAAATGCCGATGCTATAATTGAATTTCCTAAATCGAACATTCCGGAGGATATGAAGCTGGAACCTGGGATGAAATTACAATTGCAAAACCAGGCCGGACAACCAATTCCTGTGGTGGTGACTGAAGTAAAAGATGATGTGGTCGTATTGGATGCAAACCACGAACTGGCTGGAAAAGAACTGGTTTTTGATATCGAATTAGTGGAAATTTCATAAGTAAAAAATGCTACTTTAATTATTATAATTGATTCTGCAAAAAAGTGAAATTGCTGATATATGTTTGTTTATGGTCAAATTTCTTTTATTGCTGTTATCGGTACAACCTAAATGGCAATATTTTTGTCTTGTAAATAAATCGGTGGTCATGAACTAAAATAGCGGAAAATACGTTTGCTTAACTGAGACTCGTCTCTTTTTATATTTTATCTATTATTTTAAAATTTTATCATTGTAAATTAAAAAGTTTATGAAAACTAAAAATTACCTCTTACTATTAACCACAGTTGTGGCGTTCAACGCCTGCAAAAAAGACCCGGTTACCAAACCCGTGAAATTTACTACTACAAAATATGATAATGTAGGAACGTTTGATCCCTATGGAACACCTCAGAATATGACGAAGGATACCATTCCGCCGGCAATGCTTTCTTTTATTGCAACGACTCTACCAGATGGTAAAAATCTAACCCTCTCACATCCTGAATTATTCAACAATCCTGCTATCGGCGATATTACGATAGCAAAACCGTCAAACGTTTATATCACTTTTGTTTCCGGTCAAAGTGCGAATTCAAATGCCATTGCTTATTATACTTATCCAACCAGTCAGCCTCCAACCTCAGCAAAAGATATTTCATTGATCACTTATGTTTTTCCAAATGCAGGTCGTCTGTCAGGTTTGGTACCCGGTGATAAAGTACTACTTGGAAAATTTGATGTAGGTACTTCTATTGGTTTCGTTTTGATGCAGAATGCGTGGGATACTACCAAAAGAACCCTTGATAATAATGCAGTACATTTTTGTTCAAATGATGCTCTGAATCCTGAAGTAGATCCTAAATTGAAAAAACATGCTGTTTTAATCAACTATCCTGCAGATAATAAAGTATTGGTAGGATTTGAAGATCGTGATCGTACCAGTCCAGACTGCGACAATGATTTTAACGATGTCGTGATTTATTGCACTGTTACTCCAATTTAATCAGTAAATCGATAAATAACACGAATTCTTATTTTTGAAATAACGCAATAGATAGCTATTGCGTTTTTCATTTAAAATCTATGCTCTTACTCTTAATATAATATCACTTTATGAAAAGATTTTTATGCATCTGTTTTATTTTACCATCCTTATTTGCTTTTTCTCAAACCCAGGATAGAAATACTTTGGCTGTAATAACGCCAAAAACATTTGGCTATGTGAATGGAATGAGGCTGGATAGTATTGATGCAGCATATGGGCAGATAGAAACGCGATGGGAAACCATAGCTTTTGATTATGGTCAATTGGGGGAAAAAAAATGACCGTTACCGATGATAAAGGAGCCGCTTTGACCTTTGCCAGGACAAGTCTCACTTTTTTATTGAATTTCTTTTATTTCAATGGATGGGAATTATCACAGTCTTATCATGATTCATCTGAAAAATCAGAAGTGTTTATTTTGAAAAAACGTACCAGGCAAAAGGAAATGTAAAGGCAGTTTAATCCCAATTATATTTTTCAATAAAAACGAACTTGCTTCTGTAAAGCTTCAATCGCATTTACCAAATAAACCATTGGTGCATTCCAGTTAATAGCAATTTCATTGGATGCATACGCTGCTGAATTATCCAAATAAGCAGTTTCGGGCTCCGTAAATTCATATTTGGTATGGTCCTGCATTCCCGGGTTCGGGCCACCCACTAATAAACCCGGAACCGGATTGGTAACGCCGTCAGCAACGGATTGCCGGTGATGCGGATGCATCGGAGATTTGCTGCCAATGCCAGTTACAAAGCAATAACCGGTTGCATTTCTGCCCAGCAGATAATCCAGATTTGTCAATGCATACTCAACATATTTTTTGTCACCGGTTAACATGTATGCGTTTATTAATAAAATTCCCTGGTTAGCGGCATTGGCATTTCCTCCCCAATTAAAATCTTTTACTGTTTGTCCCATCACTGTTGCAAAAGCATTTACAGAAACTTTTTCAATATAGGCGTTTGCCATATCAAGCACTTTTGCTTTCATTATTTTCAAATCATTTTCTGCAAAAGAAGGAAGTACTTTCTGAAAGCGAAGCATCGAATAATAAGCCAGCATTCCTACATTATTCCATGATGGCAATGCTACAGGTTCAGTGATATATTTATTGAAAACATCAAAATACGTTCTGTCTTTTGTTGTAAGGAAAAGTTCTGCTGATGCCCAAAGCCATTCGTCGTTGAAATATCTATCTCCATAACCGCCGGTAGTAATTTCTGGTTTGAACTTTGTGTTCATCTCCTGCTGATCATATGTCAACGCAGGATTTTGTAAAGTCCACGCCCATGCTCTTTTTGAAGCTGTAAGGCAGGAGTCAGAAAGTCCCGGCAATTGTTTTTTATAATTGCTCAAAATGCGTGCTGCCTGCGCCGTAACTGCGGCAAAATCCAAGGTGGCAGCCGTGCCCTTCTGCACTACATATCTTGGTAATTGCGTAACGCCCGGCATCACCATTCCATCAAAAGCCGCGTTCGTGCATTTGTTGTAAACGCCGCCATCATTTGGGTCCTGCATTGTCAGCATCCAGCGAAGATTGTAGATGATTTCATGTAAAATATCCGGAACTTCATCATCGCCTTCGGGAATATTGGTTTGTAAACTTTCAAAATAAGCTGGGAAATCTTCATAAGCAGATAACAAAGTGCCCATCGTAATTCCAGAATTCACGATGTATTTATTATAATCGCCTGCATCGTACCAGCCGCCGGGAGTGGAAATAATGCTTCCTGCAGGCCGCTCTTTTGTTGCAGCCGAAGGATGAATGAGAACGGCTGTATCCGGATGACCCGCGGAACGATGCCATTTGCCTGCGTATTTTTCTTCCAAAGGCATCGACGCCCTTTGATAATAATATCCTTTCAGCACAGCACGGCCAACATTTCTATTTACAGAATCATTGATTTCAAAAACATAGGAAGTGCCCACGCCGGGAATGGCAACCACAAAACTTCCTTTACCAGCAAACGAAGAAAAAACCGCGATTCTTGTTTTCGTGGAGGAATAAGCAGATTGTTTTTGTTCACTTAATTTTCCCGTGAAAACCGTATCTCTTAAATTGGTAGTAGCAATATAAAAATCATCAGCAGCTACGTCTCCTGTTACTATTGCCACTTTTGGTGCATTGGGATAAAATCCAACCTGGTTTAATTTTATCTGGTCAGTTACCGTTTGGGAGAAAGAACGAAAAGGCGCGACAAGCAGTAAAACTGCTATGCATTTGGAAAGTAATTTCAAAGTATCTGTTTTAAGAAAATATAAAATCTTATCTGCATAAATCTTGTTTTGGAAAATTAACCGTTTAAATGAGAAGAGTCGTAGGCGTTTGTTTATAAAGGGGTAATGAAATGTAACTGTATTAAGAAGGAAACAATGGTTTCGGCATTTACCAAATTTCATTTATGTTGTGCAAGTTACTATTTGCAATTCTTTCTAAAATTTTAGGAATAAGCTTTGCTAAAGTTTCTCGTCGATTATTAAATGCACAAAGCACAAAAATAATTACCGGCAATTTTGCAAGATTCTGTTGATAAGAGAGGTTTCTGTCCACTGTTACAAATATTTCAAAGTTATCCTCAGCCATTAATCTGAGCAATGTTCCGTTCTTTTTTCCTAACCAACCTTTATCACGAACCGTGAAAACTTCATGTTTGGCATCAAAATCATACTTCAACTTTCTTGGCACACTCTCATCCAGCAAAATTTTCATGAAGCATTTTTTCTGAGGTTAAACTAAGTCTGGCCATTTCCAAAACAGCAATTGCTGCTTCTTTTGAAACAGAAGGGAAATCATCAAGGAATTCAGAAAGATCATCTCCTCCTTCCATATAATCGAAAAGATTCTTCACTGGTACACGTGTTCCGGTAAAAACAGGAGTGCCACTCATTACCTCAGGATCAATACTAATTTGCCCATACAGCATAACAATAGATTTATTGTCTTTCGAAGTTAATTAAAATATGCTAATGTTCTTAATTGAGCGTTTTCCCAAACGCCGTTTATTTTAGAAAACAATTTTTTCAATTAAATTCACTCAATAAAAAAAGAATGTTATGAGAAATAAAAACTTTACGCTTCTGCTTTTTAGCTTCTTTATTTCTGTCGCAACTTTGGCGCAGGGAAAGTTTGATGGCATTGAATCCAACATGAGCAATATTTTCAAAGTATCGGAGGCAAGATCGCGTTCCATCAGTCCCGAAAATTTTACAGGAGCAAAAGGGGAGGGAGGAATGGCTACAGAAGGAACCGGTAAAAATCCCTCAAGAGAATTGGGCAAAGGATGGAAAGTGAGTCCCAGCGTGGTGATTAAAGCCCATAGCACATTTACAGTAGCAGAAATTGATGGACCAGGTTCTATTCAACATATCTGGATGACGCCAACCGGTGTGTGGCGCAATTCTATTATTCGTTTTTACTGGGATGGAGAGACTTCTCCTTCTGTTGAAGCCCCCGTTGGAGATTTCTTTTGTATGGGTTGGAATCAATATGCGCCTTTACAATCTTTGGCTGTGTGTGTGAATCCGGGCAGCGCATTTAATTGTTACTGGCCAATGCCATTTCGGAAAAAGTGCCGGATCACGATGGAAAATATAGATGATAAAGATATGGTCTTGTATTACCAGGTCGATTATGTTTTAACAAGTGTTCCTTCCGATGCCGCTTATTTTCATGCGCAATTCAGAAGAGTAAACCCGGTGCCTTATAAACAGGTTTATACATTGCTTGACGGAGTGAAGGGTCGCGGACAATATGTAGGAACTTATATGGCCATTGGTGTACATAATAACGGCTGGTGGGGCGAAGGAGAAATAAAATTTTATATCGACGGTGATAAAGAATACCCAACCATCAATGGCACCGGCACGGAAGATTATTTTTGCGGTTCTTACGATTTTGATACAAGAAAGAAGAATGCCGCCGGTGTGGAAGAAAGCAATTATACAGAATTCTGCACGCCTTATTCAGGACTTTGCCAGGTGATCAGGGGCGATGGACATTACAACGTTTCCCAGCGTTTTGGACTGTATCGCTGGCACATAACGGATCCGATTCGTTTTGAGAAAGACATTAAAGTTACCATACAAGACCTCGGATGGCGAAGCGATGGCCGTTATCTTCCGCTGCAGGATGATATTGCCACTACTGTTTTCTGGTATCAGACAGAACCGCACCAGCCGTTTCCAGTGTTGCCTGGGAAAGATGAGCTGGAGGTTAATTGAGTAGAATACTGGGTAACAGCAAAAAAACAAATAATCGGGATTGTTCCTTATTCAGTAAGTTTTATCCTCGTAGTCAAAGATAGAGCTTGCCTCAATTCGTTTTGTTAGTGAAGCAACACATTTTCTTCACTCAACACCAACAAAGGGCTTTCGTTTATTCGAAGACCAACAAGAAAGAAAATCATTCGCGGTGCTTTTGTGCTCTTACTGTTATTTCGCTTCCTCCCCGTCTTATGTTTGCATGATACCCGCGGGTAATCATTAGCGAAGCATCTGCGCTAAATAACGCAGATGCTTCGCTAATGTTGCATCAGGATGGGGTAGCAAACAAGGTTTAAAAAACTCAAAGATGGGGCTTCGTTCAATTCAATAACAACCGAATAAGAAGCGAATTAAACTTTAGAAAATACCTTGGTGTAGCTTCACTGGGAAGATTAATCAAGGTCTTAAATGGGAATTTTAATGATTTATCCAATAGGTTCCATCGTTACACACTGATTTTTTACGCATCGCATTAGAAGATAATAGTAAATTAGCTGATTGATTAAAGGATGTTTATCATCCTTCAGAAAAAAATAAAAACCTCTTCACATGAATACTTTTACGAAAATGAAATCCGATAGCTTTCGGATTGTGTTTATTTGTTTGTTTGCTCTTACCGGCAACATCGCATCTGCCCAAACCCGATCTACAAACGATTTTGATAACAACTGGAAATTCATTCTTGATAGTACGCATAATTATTCTGAGATAAATGTAAAAGACAACAATTGGCGAACGCTCAATCTGCCGCATGACTGGAGTATTGAGGGCACCTTTAGTAAAGACAATCCTGCAGGTGCAGGTGGCGGCGCTTTACCCGGCGGTATGGGCTGGTATCGCAAAACATTCACCATTCCTGCATCAGAAAAAGGACAATCGGTTTTTATCAGGTTTGATGGTGTTTATAAAAACAGCGAAGTATGGATTAATGGCAATTCATTGGGCATCCGGCCAAATGGTTACATCACTTTTCAATACGACCTCACTCCATATCTGAAGTACGGAAATGAAAAGAATGTAATTGCAGTAAAAGTGGATAATTCAAAACAGCCAAACTCCCGCTGGTACAGTGGTTCAGGAATTTTTAGAAATGTATGGCTTATAAAAACAAACAAATTGCACGTGGATAAATGGGGCACTTTTATTACCACTCCCAATGTTTCTGAAAAGGAAGCAACAGTAAATATATCTACACAAATCAGGAATCAATATCCGTCAGCAAAAGACATTGTTTTAAAAACTACTCTTTATGATGCTGCAGGAAAAGAGGTTGCTACAGATTCGAAAAAAGCGGTGATTCCGGAATCCAATGATGAAAAAGATGCTTCTTTGGGTCAGTCATTTACAGTCAACAATCCAACCCTTTGGTCGCTTGAGAATCCCTATTTATATAAAGCCGTTTCACAGGTTATTTTAAATGGAAAACCAATCGATACTTATGAAACAAACTTTGGGATTCGCACATTTTATTTTGATGCCGATAAAGGATTTTTCTTAAATGGAAAATCTGTCAAAATCCTTGGCGTTTGCGATCATCATGACCTTGGCGCGCTTGGTTCTGCCGTTAATACAAGAGCGATAGAACGGCAGTTGCAAATGCTGAAAGCAATGGGTGTAAATGGAATCCGCACGTCACACAACCCGCCAGCACCGGAGCTTTTAGACCTTGCTGACAAGATTGGTTTTGTAGTAATGGATGAGGCATTTGATATGTGGAAAAGACCAAAAACAAAATATGATTATCATCTTGATTGGGACAAATGGCATAAAAGAGATTTGGAAGACCAGGTTTTGAGAGACCGGAATCATCCGTCTGTTTTCATCTGGAGTGTGGGTAATGAAATTCCGGAACAATACGGAAAAAAAGGTGATACATCAGGCCGTGACATTGCCAGGGAATTGGTAGGAATTGTAAAATCGTTGGACACTACCCGAGAAATTGTTACTGCCAATAACGAGCCCAATAAAGGCAATAATCTCATAGAATCAGGCGCTTTTGATCTGATCGGTTACAATTATCATCAAAACCAATGGGCAGATTTTCACAAACTTTGGCCGGGCAAAAAAATGATCGTTACAGAAAGCACTTCAGCACTGGAAATGCGCGGCTATTATGACCTGGTTCCTTTTGATTCTATCCGCAGGTGGCCAAGCCGCTGGGACAAGCCATTTGTAAATCCCAATGGCGGTTATACCGTTTCTGCTTATGATAATGTGAGTACGCCCTGGGGTTCTACTCATGAAGAAAGCGTGAAAGCATTATTGAAAAGTGATTTGGTTGCTGGAATGTATATCTGGACAGGCTTTGATTACCTGGGCGAACCGACGCCTTATTCATGGCCGGCGCGCAGTTCGTATTTTGGTATTATTGATTTGGCTGGTTTTCCTAAAGATGTTTATTACATGTATCAAAGCGTGTTTACCGATAAGCCGGTTTTGCATATTTATCCGCATTGGAACTGGAAGAAAGGTGACACCGTTGATGTGATTGGATATTACAATAATGCGGATGAAGTGGAATTATTTTTAAACAATAAATCACTGGGAATTCGTAAAAAAACGGGCGATGATCTTCATGTAAAATGGACTGTTCCTTTTGAGCCGGGAACGTTAAAGGCAATATCCAGGAAAGACGGAAAAACGGTTTTGACACGGGAAATAAAAACAGCCGGAGCGCCTGCAAAGATTGTTTTAAAAGCTGATAGAAGTAAAATTAATGCAGATGGAAAAGATCTTTCATTTATTACTGCCACCATTGAGGATAAGGATGGAAATACTGCTCCGCGTGCCGATAATGAAATTCATTTTAAGATCAGTGGTGCAGGATTTATTGCCGGCGTAGATAATGGCAGCGAAATAAGCCACGAATCTTTCAAAGGTAATCAGCATGCTGCTTTGAACGGACTGGCTTTGGCGATACTTCAATCAAACGGAAAGAAAGGAAAGATTACATTGACGGCAACTGCAGATGCTTTGAAGCCTGCAACAATTGTTATTGATACAAAATAAAATCGAAGGAATTTATTTGTTTACTGTAAATCATTCTATTATCACTTATAATGCTGAAGCATTTAAGGAAGTTTTGTTTCAAAAATCAAATACAAAGCCGGTATAGATTCCACCGTTGAAAATTTTGCTCCTTGCTCTTTTTAGGTCATTTATTCCGAGGCCATTATCATTAATGTAAGCTATTTTAAAATGCTTAAGCCTGAATGATAATGAAAAACTTTTTTGTTTGAAAGCGTAACCTGCTGCAATCAATCCATTATTAAATGGAACATAATTTACCCCAAGGGAGGCATCATAAAATTCTTTGTCGGTAAATAAGGCGTCCACGCCTACATTCAATCTGCCTCTTTTATAACACAAGCCCAAACCATAAGCCCGCTGGTTCACGTACGATTGATTTGCTGAATCCGGAACAAATTCATTAGCATATAATTTGGTTCCGGCTATATTCATAATTGAAACTCCTGCTTGCAAAAAACTGCTTATTTTATAGCTGAACGACAGATCTACATCAAAATTCTGTTTACGGATACTGTCGTCCCGGAAGAAATTATAAGCAGTATTGTCACTCCCATTCGACTGTTCTAATGCTACCAGGTCAGGATTATTAAATTGTTGCCAGATAGATTTTATGGTAATAGCAGCGCTCATTTTGTTATTGATTTTATAAACCGGGGCTAAAAAAACGGCATATTCCTGCAATTTTTCCGGGTGGTTTACACCGTCAATCGTTTGGCCGGTGCCTGACCCAGCGATTCCGAAAATCTGCATTTGCCGGATTTGGTCCTGTTTTGTATAAATACCTCCCAATCCGATATAGAATTGTTTGGTGACCTGCTCATACCCGGATAATTTAATGTTGTTCTTAAAGTTGGCCAGAAGGCTGATATTATTAGGTTTGCTGCTGTTCGCGATCGCTGAAGCATTCCAAAAAACCGCTTCGGAAAGATTACGTGAAGGTGCAAAATTAAAACCGGTATTATCAGTATTTGTTATAGCGGAAGAATGTAGAAAAACACCGTATTTAATTTTTCCCGGCTGAATCACCGTTACCTTAAATAATCCGAAATTTGGTGCTGCCGCAATAGCAGCGAGTTTTTCAAACAAGTTGATGAAAGATACAGACGCCAATGCGGGGCTTCCCGGCGCTTTGCCACTAATATCCTGGGCGGGCAAATGCTGCGCTGAATCAAGCAGTTTTTCTGATAGAATATCTGGCAGTTCCATCGTTTGACAATTCTCCAAAAGTTTCCAGTTTTTTACGGTAACATACATTTTCGTCGGATCAGTATTCCGCTTATCCAGATCTTCGGAAATGAAAACACGTTGCACTTTTTTACAACTGCTGCATTTGGTAATGATGTAAAGCGTTACATCTTTATCTTTTAAATTGGCGGCGTTCCAACCGGTATTGATCTGGAAAAAACCTTCCGGAGTGGTAGTAGTTGCTACAGATGCTGCCGGATTGAAGGAAGGGATAATAACGATATTAGTAGCACCCCTTGTCGAAGTGGCCACCCCATTGTTCATACAACGTAGGGTTCCCTTGATGATTACCTGCTGTGCGCCTGCATTATGCGACAGCATGGCGATAAACGCGGAAAGAAAAACAAGTTGTTTCATTTTTTCTTCGATTTAGAATGATTCACGGGTACCGGGTTCAGTACAAATTCTATCTTGTCAATTTCCCCTGATTCAATATCAAATTCTTTAGATTTATCCTCATAAGCCGGGTGAGAAGTAACCAGCGTAATTCTATCTCCAAAATGATAACCGGGGATAGGAATATCAAAGCTTCCGTCATTAATTGTTTTAGCAGCATAAGGCGTTCCATCAACCTGTACTTCTACATCCCTGATCGGATTATCAGCGGCATCTTTTACTGTACCGGAAATGCGAATAACTTTTGCCTGGTCCAGCGTAACATCGACACGCCCGAAATTTGAAAGCAACGTATCCAGGATTTTAGGAGTATACCCATCGCTTACAATGTTTATAATGATCTTATTGCGCAACTGATCAGAAGGTATTTGCGGAAATACTACCATACCATCGTTCCCAATAGAGCCTTGCCGCTGGTACTGGGGAAAAGTTATAGATACAGTTCCCTTCGTTATTGGATTGTTATCCTGGTCAGAAACATGGATAGAAAGTAACTGATCCGTACCGCCTTTGGGAAGTATAAATCCGCCCAAAACAGTAAGTATTACGCCAACTACAGGCCCGGTAAATTTGTAAGTAACACCTGATTGAACGCCATTAAGGGCTGCGTAAGAATTCATAATGCCAAATATGAGCGCACTTACGGCTATTCCAAAAAGCACCAACACGAGGTAAAAAACCTGGTTATCCATTTTTTCTGTTCCACTTTGTTTCATGGAATGAAAATAATAATACCCGATAGCAATTGCGGCGATCAGGCTTACTCCTGAAATGATTAAATAAGTAGATATTGAAACAGGCTTCGGAGTTGAAGATTCGTCTGACATGATTTTCCACATTAAATTGAATTTCCGCAATAGATTCAGAAAGCTATACGGAAAGAAACATTAAAGAATGCATGTTTCACAGGTAATGTGTTTGTCAGGAATAATTGAATTACAGCAGAAAGTTATAATAAAAATCTGAACCTTTATTCATTTTTTTCTTTTGGCTATTAAATTACTAATCATTAATTTATTTAAGAATCCAGTCAACCAACAAATAAAACGAATTCTTGCATTCCTTCAGGAAGCCGCTTGTTATTGTGCAATGCCATTTATTTCTACTGCGCCTGATAAGAATGCACATCCCATTTTACAGCTCCTTTCCATGGATCATTTTCCAACACATATTTTCCATTCTTCTTGCTAACGGAAATAGGCTGCAAAACATTATCTGAAGGAAGGCAAACATATCCTGTTGAATTTGAATTACCGGAATTATAGACAACCAGTTGGATATTTTTCCAATCAATATCTTTGGTCGATTGTGCAAGCTTTACTTTCGGAATTACCGCCCCATCACGAACTAAAATTACCGCCGGAATCTTGTTACCTTTTATGTGATGCCAGCCTCCGTCATACACTTCGCCGCTCTGGTAATTAATCCAGCGTCCCTTCGGTAAATATACATCTCTTTCATAAGTGCTGTCCTGGAAAAACGGCGCTACCAAAATATCAGAACCAAATAAATATTCATCTTCAACCAGCCATGAACCGGCATCTTTTGGATATTCAACAAACAAAGCGCGAACCATTGGCAAACCCAGTTCTGTGCATTGTTTGGCCTGTGCATATACGTAAGGCATGAGTTCATATTTCATGTTATCACTCAGGCGAAATTCATCTAAAAATGCTTTTCCATAAGCCCATGGTTCTTTCGGTGGTGCGCCATGAGCACGCGTGTGCGAAGTGAGAAATCCAAAAGGCGTCCAGCGGCGATAAAGGTCTTCAGGAGATTTCAAAACAAAACCACCAATATCATGGCTCCAGAAAGCAAATCCCGATAAGCCAAATGATAATCCGCCGCGCAATGTAGCCAGCATCGCTGCAGAAGTGTTTTCAGCATCACCGCCCCAATGAAGCGGATAGCGCTGACTTCCCGCCCATGCAGAGCGCGCCCAGATAATATTTTCTCCCGTTACTTTTTTCGTAATATCTGCAATCGCTTTATTGTAACGCAGCGGGTATAAATTGTGTTCATAAAAACCTGTTCTGCCGGATGCATACAAACCGTATTCGGGAGCTGCTTCTCCAAAGTCAACTTTAATAGCCCCGACGCCCATTTTTAACAGCGTAGCGATGTGTTGCTGATACCAGTTAACAGCTGCCGGGTTAGAAAAATCGATGATGGCATCATCATAAGGTAAATTGCCTTTCGGATCTTTTACGTAAAATCCTTTCTTAACAATTTCAGGGAATAAATTGTTTTTTGGAACAAAATAAGGAAGCTGCCATAGTGAAATATGAAAACCGTCTTTTCCCAAATCGCTAATCATTTTTGCCGGGTCTTTAAAACGCTCTTTAGAAAATTGAAAATCGGAGCGCCAGTCGGTCTGGAACCAGCCTACATCCAGGTGAATCACGTCTGCCGGAACTTTATTTTCACGTAGCTTGGCAGCAACATCTCTCACTTCTGATTCTGCAGAATAAGTAATGCGGCTCATCCAAAAACCAAAACTCCAAAGTGGAGGCATCGGCGATTTGCCGGTGATATCGGTGTATTCATTTAAAATTTCTTTTGGATCGCCAATGAAAATAAAGAGGTCTAACTGGTCATCACCTATCATCAAAGTGTTTACGCCTGCGAATGCCTGCCCAAAGTCGCAGGTAATGGGCGTGGAAGTATGCATAAACATTCCATAGCCGTTACTGCTCATAAAAAACGGAATGGGTTTATACATTTGAGGAGTTTGCACACCGTTTGCATCGAAAGTAGATAAAACCACCTTTTGGCCATGCTTGTTTAGATTGGTAAAAGATTCACCGCAGCCAAAGATTTTTTCTTCCGGAGCAGCCGTAAATGAAGCGGCAACGCTTCTGCTAAAATCGGTAGAACGTTGAACAAAAGAAAAAGGAAGTATCGGCGTGTAACTACCGCTATTATCTTTTGCATGAAAAGTTTCTGTAAGCAATTTTCCATTCGAATCCCTGATCTCAATGCGCCAGGGATATTCACGGATGGTAACAGAGCCAAAGGCGCTGGTATAAACATAGCCGTTGTTTATTTTGGTGTATTTCCATGATTTATCGGTGGCGGGCTCCTTAGCAAACATCAAAGTGTCTTTTTCATCTTTTACCGCAAGACCGGTATTCATTCTCAACCGGATGGTTCGGGGAGAAACAAATTGAATGCTAAAAGGAAGAACGGGGTCCTGCTGGTATTCTGTCGCCGGAAAAATGTTATTCTGATAAGGCTGAAGCGCCGCAAGTTCATTATTAAAAGCAATGCGACGAACATAATCATTTCGCTGCCATTCAACCGTTCCTGTCATTGTAGCCGGATCAAATGCAGTAAGACTATCTGCAAGAAAATATGCATTTACAAAACTGTGGAAATCCGGACTGATGTCAATTGGTTCGTTGAGAAGCCGGTTTGGTTCTGTTTGCGCGCTAGAAGAATGGCTAAGAGCCGTAATGATTAAAAAACAAGCAATCGTTTGGAATAAAAATTTTCGTGGCATGAGAGGTTTTTGCTTTGTGTATTTGCAGGTTGAGAAAGTAATTTATTAAAATATTTTGAATGGAAGAAAGCCTTTCGCGGTTGATTTTTTTTAACCTTCCAGTATTATGTCATCGGTGCACCAATAAATAAGACGAATATATATTCCCTAATCTACTACTTCGTAAATCGTTACAGGTTGGGCTTTATGTTTTAAAGATACTTCGCCAATCTTTTCGCAATGAAAAGAGTCTTTTACTTTTTGATAAGAATCTTCGCTGATCACAATCTGCCCTTGTTTGGCTACGCTTTGGAGTCTTTGAGCAGTATTTACGGTGTCGCCGATAACAGTATAATCAAGCCTGCGCAAATTGGCGGAACCGATATTTCCGGAGATCATTTCACCGCAGTTTATACCAATAGATAACTTGGGCAAAAACGATAAACCTTCTGCAAGTTGCGGCAATTTTTCTATCTGCTTTCTTACCGCCAGGCAAGCGTCGATCGCTCTGTCCAGGTGAAATTTTCCCCGGAAAATCGCCATGATGGCATCACCCATAAATTTATCGATGTATCCATCCTGCGCAATAATTTCTTTTACCATTACATCAAAATAGCGGTTCAGAAGTTTTACCACAACATCTGCCGGTTCTTTTTCTGTGATAGCTGTAAAATTGCAAATGTCAATAAAAGCGACAGTACCTTCAATGTTTTCACTCAGCAGCAATGAAGATTCAAACTCACGGCTGTTCATGAAATTCAAAACATTTTTATCCACGTACATTTTTAAGATATTATTTTCACGGATGGCTTCTACCGTTTCACGAAGCTGGTTTACATATCGCATTGTTTTTTGAATGGTGACATCAAGGTCCTCAAAGTTTACCGGTTTGCACAAAAAATCATATGCTCCCCGGTTCATGGCAGTGCGGATATTTTCCATATCACCATAAGCTGAAACGATAATGGATTTAATGAGCGGATTATCTTCGCTTAGTTTACCAATCAGTGTTAACCCATCCATACCGGGCATATTGATATCACTTAGTACAATTTCCGTATCCGGATGTTGTTCCAATTTTTTCAGCGCATCATTACCATCGCTTGCAAAAGTAAATTCGTATTTCTGTTCACGTATCTGACGGCGAAACTTTTGTTTAATTAATACTTCCAAATCGGTCTCGTCGTCAACGACTAATATTTTTGCCATTATTCACTTTTTTTTAATTTTTCTTTTAATGCATTAAAATCCAGTGGTTTTGTAAGAAAGTCATCAGCGCCAAGTTTCATTGCCTGGTTATAATTATAATCATCGCCATATGCTGTGATCATCATTACTTTTGGTGGCGGAAACTGGTATTTTTGTTTGATGTGTTCCAGCAATTCCAGGCCGCTCATTCCCGGCATATTGATGTCTGATAAAATTAATACAAATTCATGGTTTTGGCGGTTCAGATAATCCAGCGCTTCGTTACCGGAATTTGCGAAAATGAAATCGATTTCGCCGCTTTTAATTTCTTTCCTGAAGCGCTGTTCAAACAGCGTTTTCATATCTGCTTCGTCATCTACTACTAAAACTTTCATTGTTGGTTTGTATTTAATTAATATTCTTTTTTATTTTTCTAATACCTTTTTCAAATTAATTTATTATGAACTCTACAATATGTGACCAAATTATTGGTGAGAAGGCTTCTGAATTATTTCTTCATTTCGTTAATTGATTGTAATTGTTACTCTGCCAAACTCAGAGCGGTAATAAAATAATAAATTCCGTTCCTTCTCCTGTACCTGTTTCCACTTTTAATTCTCCTCCATGTGCTTTAATAATATCATACGATAATGATAAGCCCAGTCCGGTTCCTTCTCCGGTAGGTTTTGTTGTAAAAAAAGGCTGAAAGATTTTATCAATGATATTTTGTGGAATGCCACTGCCATTATCTTTTACACAGATCTGCACTTTTCCCTCCATTTTCTTTGTACTTACAGAAACCGTTGGTTCAAATCTGCTGCTTTCGCCGTTTAGCTTTTCGCTTTCCACTTTCCGCTTTTCGCTTACAGCATAAAATGCGTTATTAAACAAATTCAAAAGCACTCGTCCAATTTCCTGTGGAATTACACTAACGTCCTGAACACTTTCATCGAAATCAGTTTTCAAAGTGGCATTAAACGATTTATCTTTTGCTCTTAATCCATGATAGCTTAATCGCAAATACTCGTCACACAAAGCGTTGATATCCGTTGGTTCTTTTTGCCCACTGCTTTTTCTTGAATGCTGTAGCATTCCTTTTACGATTGCATCCGCCCGTTTGCCATGATGATTTATTTTTTGTTCGTTTTCTTTTATATCATTCAGTATTTCATTTTCCAATTGTTCATCCCGTTCGTCTTTCGGCTTTAACCTTTCAGCGTTCAGTTCATCAATTAATTCAGCATTTACATCAGAAAAATTATTGACAAAATTTAAAGGATTTTGAATTTCATGCGCAATGCCTGCAGTAAGTTCTCCAAGGGAAGCCATCTTTTCTGATTGAATGAGTTGTGATTGTGTGGCTTTGAGCTCTTCAAGGGTGTGTTGCAGTTCTTCTTTTTGCTTCGTCAGTTCGGCAGTTCGTTGGGCTACCTGTACTTCCAATTCATCTTTCATGGAAGCCATAATGGTTTTCTGTTCAGCCTCTGCCTGTGTTTTTATTTTTTCTTTTTCCAGTGCTTTTTTCTGCTTATTGGTAATCAGCCACATGGCAATCATCCATAAAATAGCAAAGCCGGCTAAGGAGTCTATCAGGCTTTTGAGGGTGCTGTATTGATTTTTATCGGTAAGCTGCAATATGTCGCTGAACACAGATAAAAGGATAAAAGGCGCGATCGCCAACAAAACCTGCCTTGCCTCCTTGAATACCTTTTCATTATACAAAATATAAATAAGGTACAGCAAAAGTGCGTGCGAAAACCATTTAGTAACTGGCCTCGCCGCATGAAATAGTGCATACGAAACCAGCAGGATGACCGCTGCATACATAATGTAAGTAAGAACAATATTCCAGTTTGGTAAATTGGTCTTCGTATTCATTGATTTCTGCAGGTAGCGTACGATAATAATTGCAATGATCAATTCAAAAATCATATCTGGTCAGTTTAGAGTTCTTTTTCAAAAATAGTTGAAATAAAGCTTGGTAGTTACTGCATTGAATCAAATGATAGAAACAATTTCATTTTCAAATAATATTACTTAGTAAGAAAAGCAAATATTTCTTCTTTTACCGAAATACCCGCATTTTTATTCAAGAGTTATCAGCTAAATCAGGCTGGTAACATAACAACAAACTCACTTCCTTCCCCTTCTTTACTCGCCACTTTTATTTCTCCGCCATCCGCTTTGATAATATCATAACTCAGGCTCAAGCCTAACCCAGTTCCTTCTCCCGTAGGTTTTGTTGTAAAAAATGGTTGAAATATTTTGTCCAAAACTTTTTGTGGGATGCCATTGCCATTATCTTTCACTCTTATTTCAACTTTATTATCAATCTTCTTTGTGCTTATTGAAACTGTTGGTTCGTATGAAATAAGATTCTTGTTTTTTTGTTCGTTTACTGCATAAAAAGCGTTGTTGAAAAGATTCAATAACACTCTTCCAATATCCTGAGGAATCACATTTATTTTTCCAATTCCTGCCTTGCCGGCAGACAGGGATTGATCAAAATCTGTTTCGAGCGTTGCATTAAAACTTTTGTCTTTTGCACGAAGACCATGAAAGGAGAGACGCAAATATTCATCAGCCAAAGCATTAATATCTGTTGGTTCTTTTTGACCGGAACTTTTGCGTGAATGTTGCAGCATGCCTTTTACTATTGCATCGGCACGTTTACCATGATGATTTATTTTCTGTGAATTTTCAAGTACATCATTGATCAATTCGTCCTGCAAATTGTCATCTCTTTCTACATTTGGCTTTAACCGTTCTGCCTTCAGCTCTTCAAGTAATTCTGTATTGACATCAGAAAAATTGTTGACAAAATTTAACGGGTTTTGAATTTCATGCGCAATACCGGCAGTGAGTTCTCCAAGCGAGGCCATTTTTTCTGATTGAATGAGCTGAACTTGTGCTGATTTTAATTCATTATAAGCTTTTTCAATTTCTTTAGCCTGCTGAAGTTCCTTCTCCCTGCTTTTCGTTCTTTCTTTTTCTACTATCCTGTTTCTAATAAACCGATTAGTAAAAAATAAGGCGATAAGAAAACAAATTATATATAGGCTGTATGCCCACCAGGTATGATACCACGGTGGAGAGATAATAATTCGTATATCCTTTTCCGTCCATAATCCGTTGTCGTTCGTCGCTTTTATCTTAAAAGTATAACTCCCGGGTGCTACATTAAAGTAGTAAGCTGTTTTGTTTTCACCTGCTGGCAGCCATCCATGATCATAGTTTTCCAGCTTGTATTGCAGGTGATTGTTTTCACCTGTACTTGCATAATCAATACTTGCAAATTCAAAAGAAAACGTATTTTGATTGTATTTTAAATGAATGTTTTTCGTGAGTGATAAATTTTGGGCCAGCACGCTTCCGTCTCCCGCTGTTACGGGTTTGCTGGCAAGAAGAAAATTAGTAAAGGTTACCAGTGGTGGTGGGATATTTTGAATTAACCGTGACGGCTGAAATGCAAAGTAACCTTCATGGTTGGGATACAATATTTCTCCGTTTGAGCGGGTATATCCAATTATTGCAAAAGACCAGAAATCTACTCCCTGGTTTTTCCCATATAGAACTGTTGTGCTGTTTTGTGTATTTAATTTTATAATACCCCTGCTTGTATTTAACCATAAATTTTTCTGATGATCTTCTGTTATCCACGCTATGATCGTACTTGCGGTTAATGTACCGGAAACATCAGTAAAAAGTGTGAAATCGTTCTTTGCTTTATTGAATTTATATAACCCCTGATTTGTTGCTGCCCATAGATTTGCGTCACTGTCTTCCATAACACAACTTGTTCCTCCTAATGAGATACTCGTTAAATAGGGTTTAAAATTTCCCGATGATTCATCAAGTTTGGCTATTCCACCGCTGCTACATACCCAAACCTGGTTACTTCTATCTATTGCAATGTCCTGGATAATATTATCATTTTGCACCCCTGTATTACGCACAAAACGCTTAATCAATGCGCCTGTTTTACTATCTCTCAATTCGACACCTCTTAACGTGCCGCACCACAAGCGGCCTTTTGCGTCCTCTGTCATCGTAAGAAAAAGATCCCTCCGTAGATTACTTTCATTTGTTTCTGCCTGATGATAACCAGTAAAAATCCGGGTAGCCGGATCAAAGTGATATAAGCCATTTAGGGTGCCCAGCCAAAATGTATTGCTTTGCCTATCCTTTATAATATTTATAACAACATTCCTGACGGCAGCCCCGTCCCTGGCGATCAGAAATTTTTGCTCTTTTCCGTCATTGTCGATATGGATCAGGCCACTTTCTGAAGCCAGCCATAAAGTATGTGCATTATCTTCTGCAAAAGCATTAACGGTATCTGATACAGAATAATAAGGCAGTTTGGTTTGATAGGGGTTTATTTTATATAAATTATAGATATTGTTTGTGGCTCCCCAGGTAGACATCCAGATAATGCCATCTCTCGTTTTATAAGCATACCAAAACTGGTTGGTGGGTAATTGCTCTTTACTGCTTTTATAAGAGCCATAATAACTTACTTTTTTTGTTGAGGGATCATATACATTAATGCCACCTTCCATGGTTCCTATCCATATTCTGCCGGCATTATCTTCTGTAATAAAAGTAATATTATCGTCCACATAAGGAAGGGT
>Ga0207652_10000715_pt1 | contig 32237 bp, 25 predicted proteins | sample KBSC63BmetaG_FD_184334 | JGI IMG/M metagenome (GOLD analysis project Ga0207652, IMG submission 184334) | Corn rhizosphere microbial communities from Kellogg Biological Station, Michigan, USA - KBS C6-3B metaG (SPAdes) (version 2) | ecosystem: Host-associated > Plants > Roots > Rhizosphere ...
TGCTCATCTCCGCGACCACGACGCCCATGATGTCGGCGATGGGGCTGGTCATGCCCGCGTGGAACCGCGGGTTCTGCTTCAGGATCGCCGCCAGCAAGGTGCTGCCGGAACGCGGCAGGCCGGAGATGAAATGGAACGTTCGGGACGGTTTCGCGGCATGCGGTGCGGCGGACATCATGCGCTCCTTTGGTGAACGTGTTGTGCGCTGGGCGAAGTATCGCAGGTGCGGCGCAGAGATATTTTGTAGGTTGGGCTGACGCCGGCTTCATCGGCGGAAGCCCAACGTGGTTCCAACGTTGGGCTTCACCCGGAGCACGCTCCGGGTGAAGCCCAACCTACCCGTCTGCAGGACATGGTCGATGACGTATTTCCGAAGGCGGCCCGGAGTGCGAGCGCCAAGGATGGCGCGAGTCTATCCAGCGTCTTCCACAACGTTTAAAAGTCACTGGGTCCTGGATATCGCTTCGCGATTCCGGGATGACGACAAAAAAGAACGATGATGGGAAAGGTTGATTGGATTGCCTGTGTCCTCGGTCCGGTCGAAGTCCCGATGTTGGGCTTCACCCGGAGCACGCTCCGGGTTCAGCACCAACCTACATGTCGATGTTGTGAAGCACGCCTACGGCCGCGGGCCCGTCGAAGCGCGGATGCGCATTTCGTAATCGAGTTCGACCATGTTTGCCTCGCCGCGGCCGAGTACGAGGCGCAGCAATTCTTCGGTGGCGCGCCGGGCCATGGCGTGCACGGGCTGGTGGATGGTGGTCAGCGGCGGCCACACCTGGGTCGCAATGGTGGTGTCGTCGAAGCCGCACACCGAAATGTCTCCGGGCACCGACAGGCCGGCCTCGGAGGCGGCCCAGATCGTGCCGGTGGCCATGTCGTCGTCGCCCGCGAAGATCGCGGTGGGCCGCTGTTTCAATGCCAGCAATTTGCGCGCGGCCTCGACGCCGGATTCGAACGAGAACCGGCCTTGCACCAGGTAGGCCGGGTTTTCCTTCAGGCCGGCGCGCTTCATGCCATCGCGATAGCCGGCCAGGCGCCACACGCCGGCGCCGTGCTCCAGGTCGCCCACGATGTGGGCGATGCGCGTGTGGCCCAGCGAAACCAGATGCGCCACCATCGCGGCCGCGGCCTCGCGTTCGCGCAGGATTACGCCGACCTGGTTTTCCGGATGACGCGGGGAAATCGAGGCGAACGGTACGCCGCTCTTGCGCAGGCTTTTCAGCAAGGCCGCGTGGTCGGTGATCGGCGGCGTCAGGACCAATCCATCCGGACGGTGCCGCGTCAGGATGTCGTCCACGCGTTCAACGAAATCGGGCGCGGCCGAAACCAGCGGCTGTACCGTCATGCTGTAGTGCTGTGCCTCGCAAGCCTCCAACACGCCGGCCTGCACTTCCATGATGTAGCTGGGCGAACGGTTGTCGTACAGCAGGCCGACCGTGAAGGAGCGATTGGTCGCGAGGCTGCGCGCCGAGGTGAGCGGGCGGTACTTGAGCGCGGCCATCGCATCCAGCACCTGCTGGCGCGTGAATTCGCTGACGTTCGGCTCATTGTTGAGCACCCGCGAGACGGTTTTGCGCGAGGTCTTCGCCACGCGGGCCACGTCGCTGATGTTGGCGCGCTTCATCGAAGTTCTTGTCGACCCGTTTCAGTGCGTGTTGAGGAAATTCTGATTTTGCTCGTCATCCCGGCGAAAGCCGGGACCCAGTGACTTTCGCGCAACTCGCTGAAATGCAAAGGCGCTGGATCCCGGATATCGCTTCGCGATTCCGGGATGACGAGAGATAGGATTCATCAGGGTTCCTTGGCGGACGCAGCCGGCACATGCTGCACCGGCACGTTCCAGCCGCTCACTTCGACGACCGGCGCGGTGATGCCCTTCGCCGCATAGCGTGCGGTGACGGTCAGCGATTCGCCCGGCCACAGCGTGACGTCGTTGTCGCTCCACAGGATCGGCAGCGCGGCGTCGCCGTCCGCGGACTGGCGGATCGACAGGTGCTGGAACAAGGCCGCCGCCTTCGAAGATTCGGGTATCGAAAGCGTGACGGTGGTGACGTTGTCGTCGCCATCGCGCCGTGTCGTGGCGTGCACGTCGCTGGTGGCCGCGGGCAAGGACTGCAACGCGGTGAGGTCGGCGTATTGCGTCAGCGGCGTCAGGTACCAGTTCGAGTTTTTCCAGTCGAGCACGTCCTTCTGCGTCGAGAGCCAGTAGACGTTGCGGCTGACGGGCTGGCCGTTGCTGGACGCAAGGTCGAGCTCGACGAAATACGTCGGCGACAATCCGGAAATCGCCGGAAGCTTCGTGACGCCGAGCGTGTGGTTGCCCGAAAGATCGAGGCCGGCGAACGACTTGTCGAAACGCACACTGCCATCCAGGTTGCGCACGCGCACCCTCGCCCGCAGATCGTGCGCATCGGTGAGCGTGTGGTTGACCAGCACGATCGCGCCGCCGTCATACGAATACTGGATGTGCAGCGGCTCGTTGGCCTTCTTGGCGCCGAAATACGCGCCCGCCGGATTCATGTACCAGTCGTACAGGTGCCAGTGCAGCGACGGCCATGCGTTGTTGAGCATCCAGTAGATCACGCCGGTGGACGGATTGGCCGAATCCATGTGCGCATTGAAGGCCTCGAACTGCGCGCGCACATTGTCGTAGTTGTCGAGCTGGGCCTTCTGCACGTAATCCGCGAGACTTTTCGGTGCGCCGTAGCGTTTCGCGAGCGCGGTGTCGAAGGGCTGCAGCTTCGCGAACGGCGACCACGATGCGGTCGCATGGTATTGCCGGACGTCCGGATATTTCCAGAGTGCCTCCTGCGCCAACGGCGACAGCATCCGCTGCACGTCTTCCAGGCGCGGAATGTCGGCGCCCGCGCTCACTTCGGAATCGAACCCGAACGCGCCGCCCAGCTTGTCGGCGTACCAGTAGGACGGCGGTATCCACGCATAAGGACCGGCCATCTTCATGCCGGAAGGGCCTGCCACCGTGCTGGTCTGGTCGACCGCGGCGGAGACGATGGGCATGTCCCAATCCGCCGCGTGCAAGGTATCGACGTACATCTTCGCAAGTGCCGGCGGCGGTGCGTTGTCGCTGCCGATCAGGAAGCCGATCACGGACGGATGATTGCGCAGCAAGCGCGCTTCGCTCGCCATCGACGCTTGCGCGATCTTCATGTCCGCGTCGTCCCACGGCTCGCCGCCCGTCTTGGCCGCGGATTCCCACTTGTCGCAACACTCCCAGCCCGGCAGGATCATGAGCCCAAAGCGATCGGCGAGGTCGTAGAAGTGCTGGTCTTCCAGCTTGCCTTCGCTGCGAATCGCGTTGAGCCCCATGTTGCGGACGTAACTGAATTCGGCCTCCATGCGCCCGGGCAACTCGCGCAGGAACATGTCCGGCGCCCAGCCGCCGCCGCGGATCAGCACCGGCTTGCCGTTGATGAAGAACTGGATGTAACCCTGCTTCGTCAGCTTCGAGGTCGCGCTGCGGATGCCGAACGTGGTCGCGGCGCGATCGGATTCGGCGCCATCCACCGACGCGGTCAGCTTCAGGTCATACAGGGGATGGTCGCCCATGCCGATCGGCCACCAGACTTTGGGGTGATCCAACACCAAAGCCGGATCGGTCCTCGGCGAAAATGAAACGGTTTGCGTCTGCCCCGCGTCGAGATGGATCTTCTGTTGCAGGGAAACACTTGCCACCTCGCCGCTCACGACCGCGTCGTGCGGCATATCGTCGAGGTTCCGCACCTCCACCTTCACCGTCAACGCCGCGCGCGAAAGATCCGGGAACGAAAGATCGGTGGTGACCGCGGGGAAACGCAGTTCGACCGGCCCGGTTTCGACGATGTCGACGCCACGCCACGGCCCCATGTTGTTGTCGGGCGGCGACGGATTCCAGTCCACCCAGCCCATCGAGAAATCCGTGAAGGGTTCGCTCGGGTGCACGCGCAGCGCCAGCGTGTTCACGCCCTCGCGCACCCAACGCGTCACGTCGAATTCGTGCACGGGATAGGCGCCGCGGGTTTCCGGTTGCGAAGCAATCTGGTGCCCGTTGAGCCACAGGTCGGCGCCGCCGATGATCCCGTTCGTGCGCACCAGGATGTGCCGTCCGCTGGCGCCCTTTTCCAGCGTGAACTGGGTGCGGTACCACCACGGAATCACGAAGTGATGGCGGGCCACCGTGCGCAGATTGTCGTCATGGAAGACATTCTTGTACTTGCCGTTCTCCATCAGCCCGGCCATCACCGTCACGCGGCCGCTCACCGGATACCAGCCCTTGGTCGAAAAGTTCGTCGACGAGATTTCCGCCCCGCCCTGCTGCGCCTCCGCGCTCGATCGAATCTGCCAATGCGCGATCGGAGTGACATGACCGGCCTGTCCGACGATTGGCGTGGGCGCGTAGGTGGTTGCCGCATACGTGGCAGGTGCCGCTACCGGCACGAGTGCAGTTGCGGCCAGCAGAATTCTTTGCACGAACGTCAGCATGGCGGATTCCCCAGATAGGCTTCACGAACTTCCACCGGCGCGAACGGCCAGGCCTTGTTGAGCCTGGCCCAGACCATGAACACCACCAGTCCGGCGACGATCCACGCGCCGGACAGGATCAACGACAACGTCGAAGCCGACACGTACACGTAGATCCACCCGAGCATCGCGACGATGCACGGCAGCGGATACAACCATTGCCGGTACGGCCTGCGCAACTCGGGCTGGCGCTTGCGCAGCACCACCAGCGCCACGATCTGCGCCGCCGACTGCACGATGATCGTGGCGGCCAGCAGCATGTTGATGACCTGGGTCAGATCGAAGAACGTGCCTGCCGCCATCACCACGCCCATGGTCAGCAGCGCCACGTGCGGGAAACCGTGCTTCGCGTGCAGCCGTCCGAATGCGGGCAGGAACACCTTGTCCTGCGCCGCCTGGTACGGCACCCGCGAACCGCCCAGCAAGCCCGCGAAGACGGAAGCGAACGCGGTCACGATGATCAGGATCGTCATGACCGCGGCTGCGGTATGGCCCCAACTGTGTTCGACCACCAGCGAGGCGATCGACTTCGACGTTGCGACCTCCTGCCACGGCACCACGCCCAGCACGCTGATGTTGAGGGCAAGGTAGACGAACATCATCGCGATCACCGAGATCAGGATGGAGCCCGGCATCGTGCGGCCGGGGTTGCGCAATTCGTCGCCCATGTACGCGGTGGTGAAGTACCCGAGATAGTCGTAGATCCCGATGATCAGGCCGGCCCCGAGCCCGAAGAAGAGCTGGCTGCCGAAGGCATTGGCCGGAAAGTTGAAGGCCAGGTCCGGATGGAAATCGCTGAAGCCCGCCGCGGAGGTGCCGACGACCGCCACCAGCATGATGACCCACAGCGCGATCGTGATCGCGCGGATCGATTCGATCCGGCGATACAGCAGGAACACCACCAGGAAACTCGCGAGCACGCTGATGAGGTGCACCGCCGTCCAGCTCATGTGCGGGAAAAAGAAGCCGAGGTATTCGACCATCCCGATGATGCCCGTCGACATGATCAACGGGATCGTCAGCAGCACCGTCCAGATGAAAAGGAACGGCATCAGCTTGCCGGTGCGGTACTGGAACGCTTCGCGCAAATATACGTAGGTGCCACCCGCGCCCGGCATCGCCGCGCCGAGTTCCGCCCACACCATGCCGTCGCATGCCGCGAGGATCGCGCCCGCGATCCAGCCGACGATCGCCTGCGGCCCACCCATCACGGCGACCATGATCGGGATGGTGATGAACGGCCCGATGCCGCACATCTGCGTCATGTTGATCGCGGTGCCGGAGAACAGCCCGATCGACCGATGGAAGCCGATGCCTCGTTCGGATCGGCTGGCTTCCGCTGCTTGCTTGCTGATTTCAGCTACTGGCATGTCGTTTCCGGTTGGGTGTTGCAGCGGCGGCGGAGCGTGCGTCAGGTAATCCGGTCGCGCTGAGCGTAGCGGCCGACAGGCCGCGAAGTCGAAGCGCCATGCGGCTGCCCTTCGGCCTCCTCACTCCTCAAAGCACGGCCATCCATGGCCGTTCCCCGTGTCGCCCCTTCGCGCCTATGCTCAGGAAGAACGGAATTTCAAACCGCGACGCCATTCCGCGCTGCGTGGATGTTGCAACAGTTATGCGGCAATCCCCAACCCGTCACCACTGCCCACGAATCCCCGCCATCACCGTGCGTTCGGAGAAGTTCGAATGCGCGGGCTGGTCGGGCCACACCAGGTAGAAGCGCTGGTATTCGTTGCTGAGGTTGGTGCCCTGCAGGAACACTTCCGCGTACTTGTTGATCTTGTACGACACCGACGCGTCGATGTATTTCTGCGGCGCCTCGTACATTTCCAGGCCCGAAATTGCGCCCACGTCGGACGAGACGGCGCGCTTCGAACGGTAGTTGTAGGCGACCCGCGCCTGGAACCGGCTGTCCTGGTACCACAGGATCAAATTGCCGGACTTGGTCGAATTGTCCTGGAACGGAATCTTGTTCCCGGCAAGGTCGGTGCGACCTGAATCGCTGGGCGCATAGGTGGCGTTGAATTCCAGGCCGGTGTTGCGCAAGAGGCCCGGCAAGAACGTGAACGCCCGGCGATAGTCGAACTCCGCGCCGTGGATGCTGTTGCCGGTGCCCTGCACGGGTTCGGTGATCACCACGCAGCGGTTGCGCACCACGCCGTCCTCGTCCGGCAGCGTGCAGTTGATCACGCTGCCGCTCTCGATGAAGCTCTGCACGTTGATCCGGAAGAACGCGAGGCTGACCATGCTCGAAGGATTGATGTAGTACTCCAGCGACGCGCCGTAATTCTTGGATCGCCATGGGTCGAGATTCGGATTGCCGTCCGAATTGCCACCCGCGACGCGGAACAGCGTCGGCTGGCCCGGCACCACGGTCAGCGAATAGTTCAGCGACAAGCCGCCGCCCCAGGTACTCAGGTCCAGCGGCATCATGTTCTTCGAATACGCCAGCCGCAGCTTCAGATCGTCGGTGAGATTGATCGCGAAGTTCGCCGCCGGCAGGTAGTCCCGGTAGCTGCGCCGGGTGACCTGGGTGCCAGCATCGGCGGCCTCCACACCGTACGGCGCGGGCGCGCCGGTCAGGTGCTGGGTGATGTTCAGGTCGGTATTGATCACGCGCATGCCGACGTTCGCGGCATACGGCATGCTGCCGATGTTGCCGTCCAGATCGAGTTGCAGGTAGGCCGACGATTCCTTCATCCACACCGCCCAGGTGCGGCCCGGCGACACTTGTCGCCGCGTGTCGGGATAGAGCGAGTGCCAGTACGCCTCCGGGTTGTCCATCGCGGACGGATCCACGGCCCAGAAGGTGATGCCCGAGCCGAGCAGATCGGTGTATTGCTTCCAATTGTTGGCGAGCGGCGGCGGCGTCTGCGACAGATGCTGTGCCGAGAGAGGACCCGCGCGGAAGAAACCCTGCGCGTTGCCGGCCGAGCACGAATCGTCGTCCAGCACCACGTCGGCAGCGACGTAACGCACCAGGCAACCGTTCGGGTCGCTGGCGCCCATGCCGGCGTACACCGGCGTGATGAACGTGAAGCCGATGTTGTCGGCGCTGCGGATGCTGTTGCGTACGCCGAAGTCGAGCTTGATGCCGTTGTCGAAGGCGTAATGGCCGTCGAAGCGCACCGCGCTCAGGCCCACCCTGCGGTCGTAACTGCCGTCGGACTCCAGGGTCTTCATCGACCAGCCATCCGGATTGGCGAAATTGCTGGCGAGCGCGTCGGGCAGGCTGACGCCGAGATTGCGATAGCGGAAGTCCGCGATGAACGGAATCGTGTTCGCCGGAATGCCGTTATCGTTGAACACCCGGTTGCCGCCCAGTTCCGCGGGATAGATGTACGTGCCGGGCGGCGCCGCATCCTCGGGGTCGTTCGGCCACTGCGCGCCGTCGGCGTTGGCGATGTTGAGGTCGGTTTCGAGGTTCACCTGATGCGCCGAGTCGCGAATGCCGCGCAAGGTGCCCGTGAACGGTCCGCCATTGTCGAAGTCGACCTGGATATTGAAGTTCCTCGCCATCGAATCCGTCCGCGTGATCTGCGAAAACGATTCGACGTCACCCGGCCATTTCTTGTAGACCTGCGTGGTGTAGATGTTCATGTTTTCCCACGGCGGATCATCGGGCGTGCCGTACTGGCCGCCGACGCTGGCGCCGGTATTGCGCGAACTCACCGGCACGTAGGTCGCGCCTTCCCAGTCGAGCGAATTGAACTGGATGCCCACGTTCCGGTCGTAGCGGTCCTGGCGCGCGAAGAAGAGGTCGCTGGTCAGCGTGAAACCGCCACCGAGATCCATCTGGAACGAGGCGTTGCCGGACTTGCGCCGGCGCTGGGTAGTGGTGTCGTACAGCGCGATGTTCTGGCTGCCCATGAACACGGCGTCGGACTTGCCATCGCCGTTGACGTCGACGCTGCCATCCGGGTTCTGCCTGATGTCGGACGGGATCGGCGCATTGCCCCACGGCGTGAGGAATCCGTAATAGCTATCCGCGCTGAGCGCATTCTCGCCGTTCAGCACCACGCCGTACTGGTCGAGGCCTTCCGTCGAGTTCTCGGTGGTCGTGTCGGAAAAATCGGCTGACAGCAACAGGCCCCAGCGGCCGCCCGCGTTGTAGGAAATGAGGCCGCTGGCCGCCTCGCCCCACTTGTCGGTGGCATCGCCATATTGCCCGTGCGCGGAATAGCTGTAGGTGAACCCGTTCGGGAGGTCCCACGGCCGGTACGTGTGCAGGTTCAGATCGCCGCTGATGCCGGTGTCGAGCATGCTGGCGGTCGGCGACTTGATCACGTCCACGCCGCGGAACAGCGTCGCGGGCAGCGTCTCGAAATCGGGCTGCTGCGAATCGATCTGGTTCGGCGTGATGAACACCTCGCCGTTCAACATCGTGCCGACTTCCGGCAGGCCGCGCACGTCGACCGAGGTGCCGACGCCGGCGTCGCGGTTGATCTGCACGCCGGTCACGCGCTGCAACGCGTCGGTGATGGTGACGTCGGGCAACTGGCCGATGCTTTCGGCGGTGATGCTGTCCTGGATGTTGGGCGCGACGCGCTTCAGCTCGATCGCGCGCATCTGCGACGCACGCACGCCCACCACGTTGACCACCGACAACGTGGCCGGGGTTTGATTTTCGGGCGTGGTACCGGACTTAGGTTTTTTGGCCGGCGCATGGTCGGAAGCCGGCGCGGACTGTGTGGTCGTGGTCTGCGCGGACGGGTTGTCGGCCGGGGTTGCGGCCTGCGGCGCTGCCGCCGCCGAGGTCGCGAACGCCGCGAACAATGCGGCCGATATGGCCACTGACAATGAACTTTTGCGATGCACCATGGGCATAGCCTTTACCCCTCGCTGGTTGTCGATCGAGTCCTCCGCGATGCACCGTTGGAACGTGCGCGCGGCGGGTCGCGATCATGCGTTGCTCAATGACTCACTTCGTCGGATTGCACTCCGTCGTGGATTCCCGCGCCGCCTGGGCGGGCCGGCGCCGGTCGATGTAAAACCGCGCGGCACCCAGCACGCCGTTCCGCCCGTGTTCGATGACGCGCACGGGCACGCCCTCCAGGAACGTGCGGACGCTTCGTCCGTGCCGGAATCGGGTTGCAAAATCGCTTCGATGCAGCAGGTCGAACATCGAGGAAAGAAAGCCGCCGGCGAGATACACGCCGCCGCCGGCCATGAACGTCATCGCGAGGTTGCCGACGAAACTCCCGAGCGATGCACAGAAAAGATCGACCGCTTCCACCGCCTGCCGGTCGGCACAGGTGCGTGCGGCAGCGCCGACGGCTTCGGGACTCGCCAGCGTCGGCGAGGCGCCATTCAATGCGCACAGCGTTCGATACAACGTCAGCAGCCCCGGACCGGACACGATGCGTTCGCACGGAACGTAATCGCCATCCGGCGCCAGTCGCGCAAGCACCTCGCGTTCGCGCAGCGTCTGGGGCGCAAAATCCATCTGCCCGGCTTCGGTCGCGATCACGAATGCGCCCGCGCGCGTGGGAACGTGGACGGCCGCGCCCAGACCCGTGCCGGGCCCGACCACCAGCGTCGGACCCGCCCGATGTGTATCGGGCCCGCACAGCAACCGCGCGTCCAGATGCTGTGCGTCGGCAAGCGCGTATCCCAGTGCCTCGAAATCGTTGAGCACGACCAGGTCGTCCAGGCCCAGCGCGCCGCGCAGGCGCGACAAGCTGATCGGCCACACGAGGTTGTCGTGCATCACGTCGTCGCCCACCACGTGTCCGGCGCAGGCGAGCACGCAGCGTCGCACCGATTGCGCCGCCTCGGCCTCGACAAATGACCGCAGCAGGTCGCCGAGCGTCGAATGTTCGCTGCATGCGAACTTGCGATAGGCGAGCACTTCGACGTCGTCTCCGCGCGCATCCGCGGCTTGCACCAGCGCGATGCGCGCGTGCGTGCCTCCCACATCGGCTGCAAGAAAAGCCTGCGCGAAGCCCCGCTCCCGCCGACGTCGATGGTTGACCGCTGCGTCCATGGCACCCCGCAATGCGAACACTCGCAAGTGTGGTCACCTATGACACCGGTGTCAATTTGCGGTGCACCAAGCCCGTTGGGCACCCTCACGGTGCCCCTGAATGCCCCGCCGCACATAGGAATTGGCAGCCCTGCGCTGCAGCTTTGCAGCGCTGTTGGTGCTGCGCTACAGCAATCCGGGACGTTGATCGGCCGTCATGGAACGTCTTCGGCGTGCAGCCGGCTGCAAGGCGCCACGGCCGTCAAGAAGGCCAAACCGATCGCTGCACTCGCGTGGGAATCGCAAGAGACAAACCACTGCATCGTCCGGCTGCGCGAACCGCCGCGTACTCCGGATCAATCGCTCGGTTCGCCGGACGTCTTCGGTTTCGCGCGCGCTGTCCGGATCGCCTTGGCATCCAGCCGGTCGATGCGCATGATCCTGCAATGGTCGCCGCCGGCAATCACGGCATCGCGATTGGAACTCACCAGACCGTCCTGCGACGTCAGGCCGATCATGCCCGCCGCGGTCTGGAGACCGAGGCACGGCCCCACCAGTTGCAGGCGATAGGCCTGGACCGGGCTGGTCCAGACCACCACGTAACCGAGCTGGTCCGAGTCCCAACTGTACAGGGACGTGAAGTTGAACCACGGCACCGTGCCCTGCACGTACTTGCCGTAATCGAACGTCCCGGATGCTGCGTGTTCCGGCGATTGCCGCGCGGACGGTTGTGCGCACGCGGCGAGCGCGGCCAGCATCAGCACTGAAATCCACTTGATGTGACGCATGATGGCTCACCCGTGGAAGGAAGGGATTTCCATCATCCTCTGCCCATCGGCCGGGTGCAACGCGCCACGTCGGGCGGGTCTTGGCCCGCCTCGGGCCCGATGTTGTTGGGCTTCGCCAAAGAGCGGCTCAGCCCAACCTATTTCAGCGTGCAGGTTGTGCTTCTTCCGGTCATGGTCCGGAAGAAGCCCACGGTGGTCGCCAACACGTTGGGCTTCCGCCGATGAGCTGGCGTCAGCCCAACCTACTTCAACAGTGCGGTCAGCTTGTCGAGCTGCGCGCGGTAGTTGTCGAGCACCTTGGCCGTGACCGCTGCGTACTTGTCGGCGCGGCCCCAGTCGCGCGCATCCAGCGCCTCGTGCACGGCGGGAATGGTCTTGGGTGCATAACCGGTCAGTTCACCCGGCGCCTGGATCAGGTTCTTGTACCAGGGACGTCCCGGCAGGCCCTGCTCGTCCAGCAGGCGCTGTTCCAGCGTGCCCATCAACTGGTTCACCTGGGCAAGTTGCGACGCCGGAATGTCCAGCCCTTTGTCGGCCCGCGCGTTGTACGCCTTTTCATAGGCTTGTGCGCTCTCCTTCAGCTTCTTTGCAGCCGCATCCAGCGGTGCGAAGTCGATCTTCGGGACTTCCGACAGCCGCTCCGGCGGCGCCACCGGATGCGACGGATCGGACGCCAGCTTGTACGCGTTGGCATCGAACAGCTTGTGCTGCGCCTCGGCCGCCTTGCGCGCGTCGTCCGCCTGCTTGTGCAACTGGTCGATGTAGCGGTCGACCGTGCTGCTGAAATCGCCGAAGCGCATCGGCAGCACCTCCGCATCGGCGGTGCGCAGCACGATGTGGCCCGCAACCTTGGCCAGCGCGACGCCGTATTCGAAAGTCGGATCGCCGAAGCGGATGTAATGATCGAACGAGTCGTAGCGCGAGTGGTACACGCCGCCCTGGTTCGATTCGCCGCCGAAGCCGAGATCCAGCGTGGCGATGCCGAGGTGCTGCAGGAACGCGCTGTAGTCGGAACCCGAACCCAGCGGCGCGATCGGAATGTCCCCGTGTTCGCCCGCGAGTTTCGCGGCCTCCTTGACCCGCGGACTGGCACTCTTCTCGTTCGCGTTCACGTGCAGGAATGCGCGCTGGCGTTGCTGCACGCTCACCTTCGTTTCAGGATCGGTGACGCCGGCCGCGACCTGGTTGACCAAGTGCTGCAGCGAATGGCTGCCGCCCGCGAACAGGAAGCCGCGCCCGTTGGTGTCGGAGTTGACGTACAGCACGGCCTTCTCTTTCAGTTCCTTGCCATGCGTTTCCGCCCACTCGGTGGAGCCGAGCAGGCCCTCTTCCTCGCCGTCCCAGCTTGCATAGACGATGGTGCGCTTGGGCCGCCAGCCCTGTTTGTACAGCGCGCCCATCGCCTTGGCTTCGGCCAGCAGCGAGATCGTGCCGGCCAGCGGATCGAACGCGCCGAACACCCAGCCGTCATGATGGTTGCCACGCAGCACCCACTGGTCCGCGTCGCTGGAATCGGGAAGTTTCGCGATCACGTCGTAAAGCGTTTTCATCGTCCAGTCGGACTTCACGACCATGTGCACCTTGGCCGGACCCGCGCCCAAGTGATAGGTGATCGGCAGCGCGCCGCGCCAGCTTTCCGGCGCGTCCGGACCGCCCAGCGCCTTCAGCAGCGGCGTGGCGTCGGCGTAGGAAATCGGCAGCACCGGAATCTTCAGGATCGTCTTGGCGTCCTTCACCGCCAGGTGTTTCGCGCCCGGCACCGAACCATAACCCGGCGTGGTCGGATCGCCCGGATGGATTTGCATCTTCATCACCGAGCCGCGCTGCACGCCTTCCGGCGGACGCGTCGGGCCGAGTGGATAGGTGTCGCCGGTGAAGTAGCCGTCGTCGCGCGGATCGGAATAGATCAGGCAGCCGATCGCGCCGTGTTCGTGCGCGAGTTCGGGCTTCAGTCCGCGCCAGCCGCCGCCGTAGCGCACGATCACGATCTTGCCCTTGACGCTGACGCCCCGTCGCGCGAGTTCCTTGTAATCGTCGGGCATGCCGTAATTGACGTACACCAGTTCGCCGGTGACGTCGCCGTCGGCGCCGTAGATGTTGTAAGGCGGCAGCGCACCTTTCAGCGTGGAGGTGGCGTCGCCCTTGATCGGCGGCTCGTGCAGCGTGGCCTTGAAATGCGTCGGTGCGACGAGTTCCACCAGTTCCTGCTTCGGTTCCGGGTTCAGCACTTCGAACTTCTCGATGTGCGCATCCCAGCCCCATTGCTTGAACTGCGCCAGCATCCATTCGGCGTTGGCCTTGTCGTGCGGCGAGCCGACGTGGTTGGGTTCGGATGACAGCCGCTTCAGCCAATCGCGCATTTCGCTGGCGCTGAGCAGCGCATCGAAACGCTGTTCGAGCTGCTGCTGCTTCGTCGCGCCGGCCGCGGTGAAGCCCTGCATGCCGTGATCCGCCGGCGACTTGGCCCGATCGGGCGGCGTGGCTGCGCCCGCCACGAACGTCAACGACAGACACGCCAGTGCAACCCCGACCTTGCGCATGCGAACGGACTTCATGGCAAACCCCTCAACGTAAGGCCGCCGCTCCACACGCGCCACCCGCGTGGGTTCCACGACGGCGAAAGTCCCCTTTTACGCCCGTTCGCGCCGATTTGCATGGGGCAATGGTCACGCCCGCCGTCCGAGGTAGACGCGAGCGCAGATCGAGACGATCAGTCCGAACACCAGCATCGCCAGCAGGTTTTCGATGAAGCTCGCGGGCGTGAAGTGGTTGATGCGGTGCCATGCGGAGAAATACACCACCACGTAATTCATCACCACGAACACCACCACGCCGTAGGCAAGCCCCGCGAGCACGGGCCGCGCGGTCAGCCAGCGCAGGCGCAGTGCGGCGAACACGAAGATCGCCGCGATCAGCAGCGACATGCCCCACTGCAGGAACAGACCCAGCCACGCGACAGCGGGCCCGCCTTGCAATGCGGCCTTGCCCAGCAGGCCGCCGGCAATGAAGCGCAAGATCACGCGCGGATCGAGCATGTTGATCAGCGCCGCGGCGCCGATGTCCAGCGTGCCCGCCACCAGCCCACCCACGAGGATCGCGAGCAACGGGCGACCGCCGCGTGCCCGTCCGACAACAGCCGAGGATGCGTTCATGGAATGGGTTCCCTCGAAAGGAAAGCGAATCCTCGCCGAACAAATATGTCGCCCATAAGTGACGTTCGTCATGGCGGCGGTTGGCGCGCCCACGGCGGCTTGCTATGGTGTTCGCCCGCTCATCGCGCCGGCAAAGATGCTGCCCAGCCCGCCCCAGTTGATTCGCAACCGGATGCAGCAACTGCACCAGCGCGTCGGTGGCCGTCACTGGTTCCCGCACGTGCCGCTGGCGATCCTGCTGGGCTTGGGCGGGTTCTGGCTGCTGCAGAACGACCTCGGCCCACAATGGCGGACCATCCTCGCCCGATTGCTGAACCGTGATCTCAACGGCGGCCTGCGCCCAGCGTACCTGCCACCGCTGCTGATCGGCGTCGGCATGCTGATCATGGCCGCCGGGCTGTTGCTGCGCTCGCGCCTCGCCTGGACCATGGCCTTGCTGCTCGCGGCGCTCGCCGCGGTCAGCTTGCTGTTCGGGCAGCACGCGCACGCCCATCTGCTGCTGGGCTATTTCATCCTGATGCTGGCGTTGCTGGCGTTCGCGTGGCGCCAGTTCGACCGCAGCAGCATCGCCGCCAGCACGCTGTTCGCGTTGACCTCGGTGGTGATGCTGGTGGTTTATGCCACCTTCGGCACGTACTATCTGGGCGCGGACTTCAAGCCGCAGATCACCGATCTCGTGACCGCGTTCTATTACGCGATGGTCACCATGAGCACGGTGGGTTACGGCGACATCACGCCGCAAACGTCGGAGGCGAAGCTGTTCGCGGTGTCGGTCATCGCGCTGGGCGTCGCGGTATTCGCCACCTCGCTGACCGCCGTGATCGCGCCGCTGGTCACGCGCAGCCTGCAACGCATCGTCAATCGCAAGGACCATCGCATGCAACGCGAAAACCATTTCGTCGTGATCGGCAATACGCCGCTTGCGCTCAATACCTGGCGCGAACTCGCGCGCCGCGGCCAGCCGGTGACCCGACTGCTGCGGCAGGCGCCGGAAATCCCGATTCCCGAAACCGTCGACAACGTGATCGGCGAACCCAGCGATGCCGATGTGCTGCGCGAAGCCGGCGCCGACAAGGCACAAGCCGTGCTGGCCATGCTGAACGACGATTCCGAAAACGCGTTCGTGGTGCTCGCGGTGCGCGAACTCCAGGGCAGCGCGCGCACGATCGCGGCCGTCAACGACGCCAGCCACCTGGGACGCGTGCGGCTGGTGCAGCCGGACGTGGTGATCGCGCCGCAGATCCTGGGCGGCGAACTCGCGGCGATGCTGCTGACCGGCGAGCAGGTCACCGCCGATTTCGTGATGCAGCGGGTGTTCCAGCAACCCGACGGGCGCGCCGCGGGTGCACCGGAGCATCCGGCCTGAACCACCGCGCTTGCAATGTCCACGATTGATGAGCAGAGGTTGATGGGATGAGTGACTGGCTTCAGCACGGTCAATGGCTGGGCAATTCCGCACTGGCCTGGGTGATCGCGGGCGCGGCGGCGCTGGGCGGCTACGTGATCGCGCATGTGGTCGCGGCGATCCTTGCCGCGCGCTTGCGCAAGCTTGCGGAGCGCACGCATCGCAACGGATTCGCGATCGCCGCCTGCGTGGCCGAAGCAACGCGCGGCTGGCTGTTGCTGTTGATCGCGATCGCTATCGCGCTGGATTTCCTGCACTTCGGCGATGCCGCTGCAAGCGCCGGCAAGACGCCGCGCTGGACCGTGCAGGATGGCTTGCACCTGATCACCTACGCACTGGTAGGCATCCAGATTGCGCTGTGGATCATCGCGCTGGTGGTGGCGTGGCTGCACCGCTCGACCTCGGACGACGACACCCGTTCCGTCAATCCGGTGATGCTCGGCGTACTCACCTGGACGGTGCAGTTCGTGGTGTGGGTCACGCTGGTGCTGGCGCTGCTGGCCGAAGGCGGCATCAACATCACCGCGTTCGTCGCCAGCCTCGGCGTGGGCGGCGTCGCGGTGGCACTGGCGTTGCAGAACGTGCTGGGCGACCTGTTCGCGTCGATCAGCATCGGCCTGGACAAGCCGTTCGAGGTCGGCGACGCCATCGGCTTCGAATCGGGCCAGGGCACCGTCCTCAAGGTCGGCATCAAGTCCACGCGCATCGCCTCGCTTTCGGGCGAGGAACTGGCGATTTCCAATTCGGTGCTGCTGAAGAACCTGATCCACAACTACTCGCGCATGCAGCAGCGGCGCGTGGTGTTCAAATTCCGCCTGCCATTCGATACGCCGCGCGAGCGGATTCCCGAAGCGGTGGAGCGCGTGCGCGGCATCATCGAGGGCGAGGCACAAACCCGTTTCGATCGCGGTGCGCTTTCCGGCTTCGGCGACTACGGGCTGGATTTCGAGTTCGTGTACTACGTACTCGACCCGAGCTACAACGTGCATGCCGCAATCCAGCAGCGCATCTATCTGAAGGTGCTGGGGCTGTGGGACGAACTCGGCATCGAATTCGCAATACCCGCGCGCAAGCTGCACGCGCCGGAAGAAGGCATCGCCATCGCGCAGAGCAGTGTCGCGAAACAGTGAATGGCGTCACCTTCGCGTGTTACGTCGTGACCGTTTCTACACGCGGCTTGTCGATAATCGTGCAGAAGTCCCCGACGCCCGGCGCGTGGCTTGACCGTCTGCGCCGGCGGGCCCTTGGAGGGTCTCTGCATGCACAAAACCGCGAACGTCTCCGCATTGGGTTACGCCGCATTTGCGGTGACCCTGTGGCTGGCGAGCATGGGCCCTGCGGGCTGGTTCGACCAGCCGGGCACCACCCTTGCGCCGTTGCTGTACGCGCAGCCGGGCAACGTGTTGCTGCCACTGCTTGCTGCCTTGCTGGGCGGCTGCGTGCTCGCGATCGCGGGCCTCGGGCAAATCGTGCGCGGCTACACACTGGACGCGGTGCTGTTCCTCACCTTCACCGGGTACTGGTGGGTGGCGGCCCTGTCGCAACATGCGATGGCATTCGCCTATTCCGCGACGCCAGGCTTTCTCGGCTGGTACTACATCGTGTGGGGATTCCTGGTGTTCTGCCTGTGGCTGGCAGCATGCCGCGATGGTGTCGCGCGGATGTTGTTCACGCTGGGCCTGTGGCTGGCATTGCTCATGTTCGCGCTGGCGCAGTGGACGCACGCTGGCGCCCTGACCGTGCTGGGCGGCTATCTCGGACTCGTCACCGCCATCGTCGGCATCTACATTGCCGCGGCGGAAGTCGTGAACGAAATCCATGGCCATGCCGTGTTGCCGCTGGGCACCATCGGCGACGGTTCGGGACCACCCCCCTGAGTCCCACACCTCGCTGGTGCGCCGCCGCATACCGTGCTAGCTTTGCGGCATGGCATCACCGCGCGTCATCAAGAAATACCCAAACCGTCGCCTGTACGACACCCGCGTGTCCAGCTACATCACGCTGGAGGAAGTACGTCAGCTCGTGTTGTCCGGCGAGCCATTCGAAGTGCGCGACGCCAAGACCAACGAGGACCTAACCCGCGCGGTGCTGCTGCAGATCATCGCCGAGCACGAACAGCACGGGCAGCCGATCTTTTCCACCGCGCTGCTTTCGCAGATCATCCGCTTCTATGGCGATGCCATGCAAGGCTTCGTGGGCGGCTACCTCGAGAACAGCCTGAAGGTCTTCCTCGAACAGCAGGGCAAGTTCCGCGACCAGCTGAACAACCTGTTGGGCCAGACGCCGTGGTCGATGTTGAACGACATCACGGAACGCAACATCGACCTGTGGAAGTCGCTGCAGTCCGGCGCCGCGCCCGCGGCGAAGCCCGCTCCGGAACCGGAAACCGACGAGAAGAAGTCCGCGCGCAAGCGTCGTTGACACCTCGCCTCCGGCTTCGTACTATCGACCGATTGCTGCAGCGCAGCACATGCCGCTGCGCGGCATGGGCTTGCGCCAGGCGGGTCATGGAGGACCGCTCTTGACCTCGCAATCAAGGAGGATTGCATCCAATCAAAGAGAAATTTCAATGACCAAACGTGTAGCTGTCATCACCGGCGGCATCGGCGGGCTCGGCACCGCGATTTGCAAGCGACTCGCGGAAGATGGCCGCCAGGTCATCGCCGCCGACCTCGGCAACCGGCAGGAACGCCTCGCCGCGTTTCGCGAGGAAACGCGTGAGTACGACGGCAGCATCGTATTCGCCCCCGCCGACGTCGCGAACTTCGAGGACTGCGCGAACCTGGTGAACCACGTCACCGAAAAATATGGCAGCGTCGACATCGTGGTGAACGCCGCCGGCATCACCCGCGACACTTCGCTCAAGAAGATGAGCCAGGCACAGTGGAGCGACCTGATGCACGTCAACCTGGACGGCGTGTTCAATATGTGCCGCAACACCATCGACGGGATGACGGCCCGCAACTTCGGGCGCATCGTCAACATCAGTTCGGTCAATGGCCAGACCGGCCAGTTCGGCCAGACCAACTACTCGGCCGCCAAGGCCGGCATGCACGGCTTCACGATGGCGCTGGCGCGCGAAGTCGCGAAGAAGGGCGTCACGGTCAACAGCGTGTCGCCTGGCTACTGCAAGACCGAAATGGTGATGAAGGTGCCGGAAGACATCCGCGCGCAGATCGTCGCGCAGATTCCAGTCGGACGCCTCGGCGAGCCTTCGGAAATCGCCCGCACCGTCGCCTTCCTCACCTCCGACAACGCCGGTTTCATCACCGGCGCCAACATCCCGGTGAACGGCGGGTACTTCATGTCGTTCTGACGGCGGCCCGCAAACGCGGGTGTAGACGCGCAGCAGCGGACCGTGGCGTGATTCGATCGCTACCTCAAGCGCGAATTACCGACTAACGCGAGCTCACATTGAGCACCGCTTCGCCAGGCGGCTCGACGGCGGCGTTCGGTTTGGTGCGGGCGTGGATGGCCCGCATCGCTTTCGTTGCGGCTCAGGCATTCACTGCATCCAGACGCCTGCGCATTTCTTCCAGTCGCAAATCGGCATGCGCACCGGGCGAGGTGCGTGCGGCGAGGCTTTGTTCGGGCGTACGCCCCTGCCCTGCCGATGGAGCGTCACGCGCGGCATCACGATAGGCGTCGCGAAACGGCACGCCTGCGGCAGCCTGCTCGATCGCAAGGTCGGTCGCGTACATCGCCGGGTCGATCGCCGCACGCATGGCGGCTTCGTGCCATTGCAACCGCGCCAGCAAATCCGGCATCACCTCCATGGCCATCAGGCCGCGATGCACGCCATGGAAAATACCGCCCTTGCTGAACTGCAGGTCGCGCTGATAACCCGACGGCAGCGACAGCAACTGTTCGACCTCCGTGCGCGCGGCGGCGACGCTGGCATAGCTCGCGCGCAGCAGTTCGATCATGTCGGGATTGCGCTTGTTGGGCATGATCGATGAGCCGGTGGTGTATTCGGGCGGCAGCTTCACGAAATCGAATTCGGCGGTCGTGAACAACGACAAGTCCCAGGCCAGCCGGCGCACGTCGAGCAATGCGGTGCCGATCGCCTCGAGCGCCGCCATCTCGAATTTGCCGCGCGAAAGCTGCGCGTACGTCGGTGCCACTTGCATCCGCGCAAAGCCGAGTGCGCGGGTGGTGTGGCCGCGATCGAGTTTCAGGTTCACGCCGTAGCCAGCCGCGCTGCCGAGCGGATTGGCATCGACCCACTCGCGCGTCTGCTTTGCGCGCCACGCGTCATCGATGAAGGCTTCGGCAAAGCCCGTCCACCACATCGACGTGGATGACACCACCGCGCGCTGCAGGTGGGTGTAGCCGGGCATCGGCAGCGACTCACCTGCGGCGCGATCCAGGCAAACCTGCGCGGCCGCCACGCAATGCGCCTGCAGTGCCGCGAGTTTTTCCTTCAGCCACAGGCGCGTTGCCACGAGGATCTGGTCATTGCGGCTGCGGCCCGTGTGGACCTTCCGACCGGCGTCCCCCAATCGTTCGGTCAACCGCGCCTCGATGGCCGAATGGCCGTCTTCGAACCGGTCGTCCAGCACGAACGCGCCGCCGCGGAAATCGTCTGCGAGCGCATCGAGTTCGCGCTTCAATGCGGCGGATTCATCGGCATTCACCACGCCGATGTTCGCCAGCCCTTCGACGTGCGCCTTGCTCGCCGTGATGTCGTGCAGGAAGAACTCGCGATCCAGCAACACGTCGTCGCCGGCCAGGAAGCGCATGATTTTCGCGTCGATCTTGCTGTCGGATTTTTGCCAGAGTGGGTCAGGCATGCCAGCGTTCTCCTGCTTGTTCCTTCTCCCCACGGGAGAAGGTGGCGCGAAGCGCCGGATGAGGGTTCGGGATTTCGCGAAAGGCCGAATATATGGCGTACGTCACCCCTGCCCGTCTCCCGAGGGAAGAGGGATTTCAAGTGGAACGCCTGTCAATTCGTCAAAGCCCAACGCCAGATTGATGTTCTGCATCGCCTGCGTGGCTGCGCCCTTCAGCAGATTGTCCAGCGTCGTCACGATCACCGCGCGCCGGCCATCGGCGGACAGCCCGAACCCGCCGATTTCCGCATGATGACGGCCCGCGATCCGGCTGACCCACGGCGGCTCGCCCACGATGCGTACGAGTGCTTCATTCCCATACACATCCTGAAAGCGCGCCAACACCTCGTCCTTTTTCAACGCACGCGACAGATACAGATTGGTGGTGACCGTGAGGCCACGGAAGTGCGGCGCGACGTGCGGCATGAACTCGATGGGCACGCCGAGCTGGAAAGACGCTTCCTTCTCGTGGATGTGCCCCGTCAACGCGTAAGGCATCAGGTTGTCGCGAAGCTTGTCCGGATCATTCTTGTCGGAGGGCGTGGTGCCGGCGCCCGAATAGCCCGAGACGCCGAAACAAACGGGCGGCGCGGCCAGCACATCCTTCATGGGCGCGACGGTCAACTCGATCGCGGTCGCGTAGCAACCCGGATTGCTGATGCGGCGCTCGCCACGCCACTTGTCACGCGTCAATTCGGGGAGACCGTAGTACCACGTTCTATCGAAGCGGTGGTCGGCGGACAAGTCGACGATCAGCGTATCGGGCGCCGCGGCGTCGATCGCTTCCACAAAGGATGCCGCCTTGCCGTTGGGCAGCGCGAGAATCACGATGTCCGCGCGCCTGGCCGCAACGGCCAGCGGATCGAGGCTTTCGTAGCGCAAGTCGCCGGCATATACATCGTTGTGGACGTCGACGCGCTGCCCATCCAGCTCGCGCGACGAAACGAACGCGAGATCCAGCGACGGATGCGCCGCGATCAGGCGGATCAGCTCCGCACCCGTGTGGCCTCTTGCCCCCACGATGCCTACCGACTGCTTGTCATTCGCCATGGCTTTCTTCCATCAAGGTGGCTTTCCGCTGCACGCAATGCGCCACGCAGCGTTCGATGGTTTTGAAATCGGCGTCGAGGCCGTACCAGAAAACCTTGAACTTCGTCACCTTGAAGCAGCCGTCCGATTGCTCGTGATAGAACGCGTTGATGCGGTTGCCGTGACGCGAGCGCCAGAACAGCCTCGGATTTTCCGCGTACATGACTTGCCACACGGCACGCCCGAGGCCTTCGCCCTGCGCATCCTCCAGCACCGCGAACTTGTCGAGATACGGCAGGCCCTGCTCCTTGCCGACATGTTCCAGCGTCAGGATCATGGCGGTGCGGTAATTCTCGCTGACGTAGATGCGGTACGGCTGGATCCGCTCGAAGTAGTCGGCCGCCAGGCGACGCGGCGCGAAGCTGGAATCGATCAGCGCGCGGAGCCGGTCCTTGTCGACCCCGTCCCAGGACTCGAAGCGCAGGACTTTTTCGCCGCGCCGCACCAGCGTGCCGGAGCCTTTGTGGGTGAACAGCTCCTTCGCCAGTTCCGACGGTCGCGTGATCGACACCGATGACGCCAGCGGCAGGTCTCGCAAAAGATCCGCGATCTGCTCCAGCTTCAGCCGCATGCCGCCGCTGACCCAGGGCTGCGCCATCAAGCGTTCGTACTCGGTCGACAGGTTAATCGAATCGATGACCCTGCCCGAGCCATCCAGCAAACCGCCCGTGCCGGTCAGGAATACGATCTTGTACGGCTGCAGCACGCGCACCAGTTCGTTGGCCGCGAAGTCGGCATTGATGTTGAGGATCTGGCCCTCGTCGGTTTCGCCAAGGCTGGCGATGATCGGGATCGATCCCATGCGCAGGCTCGCCTCGATCGGTGCGAGTTCGATGCGCCGGACCTTGCCGACCAGCCCGCAGTTCTCGCGATCCAGCCAATCCGCCGCGAACACGCCGGACACCACCGACGTCGCGCGCGCATCCATGGCGTGCAGCGCGTCGACCAGCGCCAGGTTCTGCTGGTGGAACACGCGCCGCACGATGCCCAGTGCCGCCGGCGGCGTCACGCGCAAGCCATTTACCGTGCGCTTTTCGATGCCGGCTTTCGCCAGTTCATCGTCGAGCTGCGGGCCGGCGCCGTGCACCACGATCGGCGTCAGACCCACGCGCTGCAGGAACGTCAGCGACGAGGCCAGCTCGGTCAAGTCGTCCCGCAACACCGCGCCGCCGACCTTCACGACGGCGAAACGCTTCGCATCGAGTTGCGAGAAGCGCTTCAGGTACTGCTGGATTTCGCGCGCGCTGCCCATCGCCGACAGCAGGCGGACGATGGTGTTGCGGACTTCGCTCATGCCGATGGCACCCTCACGCGTGGACCACCGGAAGCGACCTCCGGTGGTATTGCAGGGTGGCGTCCAACGCCAAGCCCGCAGTTCCGGGGACAAAACTGTTCATGACGATTTCTCCGTGATTCGCAGATACGTTCGTGCTGCAGTCTCGAGTTCATCCAGCGCCACCCACTCGTCGGCGCTGTGCGCCTGCGCGATGTCGCCCGGCCCGTACACGAAAGTCGTGCAACCGGCTTGCGAAAACAGCGCGGCTTCCGTCCAGAAGTCGACCGCATCGCCGACCGGGATATCCAGGCGCTGCGCGAGCGCGCGGGCATCGCGCAGGCACGATTCCGCATTGGCTGCATTGGCCGGCAACGGCGGCCCGCGGAAGGTTTCTTCGAATTCTTTGGGTGCCGGCTCGACGAGCATGCGCAGGTCTTGCAGCAGGCGGTCCATGTCCACCGATGGCAACGGCCGCATCCCGAAGCGGAGTTCCGCCTCCGGTGCGATCACGTTGGCCTTGATGCCGCCTTCGATGCGGCCCAGGTTGAACCGCATGCCGTGCAATCCGCCGAAGTTTTTCGTCGACTGCGATTCGGCAAAATCCAGTGCCGCGGCGCTCCAGCGCACGGCCTGATGCAAGGCGCTGTCGGTGGGCTTCTGTGCGGCCGATGCGTGCCCCGCGCGGCCTTCGAAACATGCTCGCACCGACTGGATGCCACGGTGCGCGAGCACGGCCTTGCAGCGCGTGGGTTCCGCGACGATGACTGCTTGAAAACTCCCCTCTCCCTTCGGGAGAGGGGTTGGGGGTGAGGGTTCGGGGTCGTTGTGACATCCATCCGCGCTCGAACCCTCATCCGGCGCTGCGCGCCACCTTCCCCCGGAGGGAGAAGGATGAGAGGCAAGAAATGCTCGAACACACCGCGGGTCGGCGCCTTCCTCGTCGGTCGTGAACAGCAGCGCCACGTCACCGCCCGACGCGTTCGCCGCTGCAAGCAATGCCGCGGCCGCGCCCTTGATGTCGCAGGCGCCCAAGCCGGTCGCGCGATCGCCTGTGACACGCAATTCGAACGGGCTCGCGCTCCATTGCTTCGAGTCCGGCACGGTGTCGAGGTGCACGTTGAACAGCAGCTTCGGCGTGCCGCGCGTTGCGAACAGCGACACCGCCCCCGCCCCATGATCGCTCACCTCGACATTGAAACCCGGCAATTGCGCGCGCAGGTAATCGAAAATGCCGCCCGTGTCGATCGCGCGCGGCGGATTGCGGGTATCGAACCCGACCAGTGCCTTCAGGTGCACCAGCGTGGATTGAAGGAGCGCGTTCATGGCCCGGACGGCGCCTTCGCATAGATGTCCGGGTCGAACTTTTCCATCAGGGTTTCGGGTCGCGTCGGTGCGGCAAATCCGAAGGAGGCATACAGGCCGTGGGCATCGAGGGTGGCCAGCGTGAAGCGGCGCAACCCCTGCAGCTTCGGATGCGCGAGCACCGCAGTCATCAACGTCCTGGAATGACCCTGCCCGCGATATTCCGGCACCACGAACACGTCCGCGAGATAACCGAAGGTGGCTCCGTCGGTAACCACGCGTGCGAATGCCACCTGACGCCCATCGAGGTAGCCGCCGAAACACAATGAACCCTCGATGGCACGCTCCACCACCTCGCGCGGAATGCCGCGGCTCCAATAAGCCTCTTCGCGCAGGAAGCGGTGGATCAGCTCGATATCGAGCCGATCTTTGTCCGCGCTGACCTGCAGGATGCCCATGCGAGTCAATGCCCGTCCGCCACGCGATTGACCTCGGCCCAGAGGGTCGAACTCATGCCGAACAGCTTGATGAAGCCCTCGGCTTCGGCAACGCCCCAGTCCGCGGCCTGCGCGTAAGTCGCGCCCTTGGCCGCGAGGATGTGCGCGGAATCGATCGCGACGGCATCCACGCGACCGCCACGGGTTTCCAGCGTGACTTCGCCCTCCACGCCGCGCTGGCTGGATTCCAGGAAGGCCTCGATATCCGCTTTGAGCGGATCGTGGAAGAAACCCTCGTACACCAGCTCCACCCATTTGCGCGCGACGTCCGGCTTGAACCGGTTCTGGTGCTTGCTCAAGACGGCTTCCTCGAGCGCACGATGCGCCGTGAGCAAGGCGACGAGACCCGGCGCTTCGTACACGATGCGGCCTTTCAATCCGATCGTGGTGTCGCCGGTGTACAGGCCGCGGCCGACGCCGTACTGCGCGAACAAGTGGTTCAACCTGGCCAGCAGCATGTGCCCGACGATGCGTTCGCCGTTCAACGTGTGTGCCTCGCCACCAACGAACCCGATCTTCACCCGCAACGGTTCGGATGGCCATTCGGCACGCGGCCTGCACCAGCCGCGCGCTTCTTCACCGGGCGTCTGCCAGCGATCGATTTCGCCGCCCGAAAGCGTCACCCCCAGCAGGTTTTCGTTGATGGTGTAGGCCTGCTGCTTGGCGCGCACCTCGAAGCCGCGCTGCTTCAGGTATGCCTGCTCGTACGCGCGGACCGCGGTGTGTTCCTTCTGGATTTCCCGGATGGGCGCGACGATGTCGAAATCGCCCAGCGCCTTCACCGTGAGGTCGAAACGCACCTGGTCGTTGCCCATTCCGGTGCAGCCGTGTGCGATCGCGCGGGTGCCGAGTTCGGCCGCGCGCTTGATCGCCGCTTCGACGATCAGGTAGCGGTCGGAGACCAGCAGCGGATACTGGCCTTGGTAACCCTCGCCCGCCCAGACGAACGGTTTGACGAAGTGTTCCCATAACGCCGGACCGCCATCGATCGTGACATGCGAGGCGGTGCCCAACTCTTTCGCGCGCGCCTCGATGTACGCGCGCTCGTCCTCGCCCACGCCGCCGGTATCGGCGAACACGGTGTGCACGTGCCAGCCGCGTTCCGCGAGATACGGCACGCAGAAGCTGGTGTCGAGGCCGCCACTGAAAGCAAGCACGATGTGCTTGCCTTCGGGGATCGGGAATCGGGAATCGGGAATCGAAGAAGCGTTTGGCATGACGGTGCTCTCGAACGGCATGGACAAGTTGTAACGAATGAGAAGCGCGAAGCTGCTTTTGGCGATTCCCTATTTCCTATTCCCGATTCCCGGCTTCTCAACCACGATCCGCGGCTCGCAGCGCACGGGAAAATTGACGGAGGCGGCGATGAAGCACGCATGGTGCGCTTCCTCGTGCGCCGCTTCGGCCTTGGCGGCATCGCCTCCGGCGGTGATCGTCACGACCGGCCGCAACACCACTTCGGTGAAATGCCCGCCGTTGCCTTCGGTCACCATCGTGCCTTCGGCAGCGTCGGTATAAGCCGTCACCACCACGCCCGCGACGGTAGCCACGTGCAGATACGCCAGCATGTGGCAGGTGGAAAGCGCGGCCACCAGCATGTCTTCCGGATTGTGCTTCGCGGCGTCGCCGCGGAACATCGGGTCGGACGAACCCGCGATGTCCGGTTTGCCGTCGATGCGGATCACGTGCTCGCGCGCGTAGTTGCGGTAACCGTCGGTGCCGGTGCCGCGGTTGCCGGTCCATTCGACGTTCACGCGATAGCTGTGTGCATGGTTCATGGCTCGAGCCTTGTGTCCGATTGAAAACGAATCGCGAATCCCTATTCCCGGATACCGGCTTGCAAAACAAGCCTGGCCATCACGGCCTTCTGCACGTGCAGGCGGTTTTCGGCCTCGTCGATCGCGATGCAATACGGCGCATCCATTACCGCGTCGGTGGCTTTGACGTTGCGGCGCAGCGGCAGGCAATGACTGAACACCGCGCCGTTCGTCAACGCCATCTTGGCTTCGTCGACGATGAAGTGCTTGTGCGCATCACGGATCGGCTTTTCGTCTTCCCAGCGCCCGAAGTACGGCAGGGCACCCCAGCTCTTGGCGTACACCGCGTCGGCGCCGCGATAGGCATCTTCGATGTCGTGCGTCACGCGCAGCGAGCCGCCGTTCGCGCGCGCGTTCTGCTCGCCGAAAGCCATGTAGCGCTCGTCCAGCACGTAATCGGGCGTCGGGCACAACAGCGTCACGTCCATGCCCATCTTGGTGGCGATCAGCAACGCGGAATTGGCGACCGCGGTGTTGAGCGGCCTGGGGTGGTACGTCCAGGTCAGCACGTACTTCTTGCCACGCAGCTCGCCGAGGCTTTCGCGCAGCGCCAGCGCGTGCGCGAGTTCCTGACAAGGATGCGTGATGGTTTCCATGTTGATCACCGGCACTGTCGCGTACCTTGCGAACGCCTTGATCACGCGATCCTCGCGGTCGATGGACCAATCCTTGAATTTCGGGAACGCGCGGACGCAAATCAAATCGACATAGCGCGACAACACGCGCGCGACTTCGGCCACGTGTTCCTCGGCCTCGCCATCCATCACGGCACCCGCGTCGAATTCGATCGGCCATGCATCCTTGCCCGGCGACAGCACCACCGCGTGGCCGCCCAACTGGAACGCGCCCAGTTCGAAGCTGGTGCGCGTACGCATCGACGGGTTGAAGAACAGCAGCGCCACCGACTTGCCGGCCAGCTGCGTGCCGGCGGGCGAGCGCTTGAACGCGGCGGCTTCGTCGAGCAGCCCGTCGATCTCGGCGCGGCTCCAGTCCTGGGTGGTGATGAAATGGCGGATGGTCACGAGTCCAATGCTCTTGCGGAAAGTCGGCGATGGATGGCTGTTTTCACGTCCCTGCTTCCGGGCCCCGGCCGATCCATGGCAATTTCCATCCCTGATTCCGGGTCCCGGCCATTCCCTGACCGGGATGACGACGAAGTTTTTGCGGAGTGAAACAAACAAAAAACCCGGCGCGAAGGCCGGGTTTTTTGTCGTTCGGTACAAACACCAATGCGCGCGACTGCCTACCCGGCCGTATGGAGGGGTTCCGGTCGGCGCGCGCGCGAAGTCATCCCTGCCGCCGCGCGGGCGCTGGTGAGGACAATCACGTCGATGGAAAGGGCTGTAGTCATGTTCTGGTCAGAACGGTGAAGGGGCGCATCCTCGCACACCCGCGACACGGGTGCAACTCGCGTGCGCTTCGCACATCACTCCGCCGGCGCCACGGTCACCCTCACCCGCAACCGTTCGCCCGGATCGTAAGGCAGGCGCGACATGTACACCTCGCCGCGGAAGCGGTATTCCACGTCGTACGCCACGATCTGCTGCGGCGGCGCGTAATTGGCGACCGGCCGGCACACCGTCTGCTGCGTGGTGTAGCTGCGGTCGTGCGCGGCCGACACGCGATTCCCGACCGCGCCACCTGCGACAGCACCCGCCACGGTCGCCGCCTTGCGGCCGTCGCCCTTGCCGACCGTGCTGCCGAGCACGCCGCCCACGATCGCACCCAGCACGGTGCCGCCGGTGTGGTTGTCGTCCTGGCGGGTAACCGTCTGCGGATAACATTCCTGCGGCGGCGGTTGCGCGACCGCCGCGTAGACGGGATCGACCCGCAGCACATCGGCCCAGCCGTAGTGGATGTTCGCCGGCCCTGCCGGAGGCGGCGGCGGATAATTTTGCGCATTGGCTGCCACCGCGAAGGCCAGCAAACACGACGCAAGGAATATCTTCAACATGGCTTGGTCCACCGCGAGGACGCGCCTCTACGATCATCACGAGTTGTTCACATTGAACCACGCTGATGCTGAATCCACGCTCAAGCCAAGGGGCCAACCTGATAAAATCGCTTGATTATTTGCCCCGAACGCGACGGCAATCACACCATGGCCCTGCGCCTCTACAACTCGCTGTCCCGCCGCGTCGAGGAATTCCAGCCGGCCGACCCGGCCCGCGTGACGATGTATCTGTGCGGCCCGACCGTGTACAGCTACGTCCACATCGGCAACGCGCGCGGCCCGGTGGTGTTCGACGTGCTGGCGCGGCTGTTGCGCAGGAAATACCCGCGCCTGGTCTATGCGCGCAACATCACCGACGTGGACGACAAGATCAACGCCGCGGCGCTCGAGGCCGGCCTGCCGATTGCGGCCATCACGGACAAATACGCCGCGATCTACCGCGAAGACATGGCCAAGCTGGGGGTCGCGCCACCTGACGTGGAACCGCTGGCGACGCAACACATCGCGGCCATCGTCGCGATGTGCGAAAACCTGATCGCGTCGGGCCATGCGTACGCCGCCGAGGGCCACGTGCTGTTCGACGTGGAGAAGTTCGCCGATTACGGCAAACTCTCGGGGCGTGCCACCGACGAATTGATCGCGGGCGCGCGCATTGAGGTCGCGCCGTACAAGAAGAACCCTGCGGACTTCGTGCTGTGGAAACCCTCCCCGCCCGACCTGCCCGGCTGGGACAGCCCTTGGGGGCGCGGCCGGCCCGGTTGGCACATCGAATGCTCGGCGATGGCGGCGGCGCACCTGGGTGATGTGATCGACATCCACGCCGGCGGCGTGGACTTGGTATTCCCGCACCACGAAAACGAGATCGCGCAGTCGCGCTGCGCCCACGGTACGCCGACCTTCGCGCGCTTCTGGCTGCACAACGGCATGCTCACCTTCGGCGGCGCCAAGATGAGCAAGTCGGTAGGCAATGTGAAGCAGTTGCATGCGTTGCTGCAGCAATACCCACCGGAAGCGCTGCGTTACGCGTTGCTTTCCGCGCATTACCGACAGCCGTTGGACTGGTCGGAAGCATTGATCGAGCAGAGCACCGCGACGCTGGACCGGTTGTACGGCACGTTGCGGGACCTTTCCGACGTTGAAACGACCGCCACGGACGCAGACACACCGGAAAACCTTGAAGATGCCCTGCTGGACGATCTGAATACGCCCGTTGCTTTGGCAAATCTGGCCAAATTGGCGGATCAAGCGCGGCGCGCCGTTTCCCCAGGGGAACGGTGCCACGCCAAAGCTGCGTTGCTTGCTGGCGGCGAAATGCTGGGTTTGCTGCAGCAGGATCCGGAGGCGTGGTCCAAGCGCGGCAAGGGACTCATGGATGCCGCAATCATCGAAAAGTTGCTGGAAGCGCGACGCGCGGCGCGTGCTTCACGCGACTTCGCACGTGCCGACGCCATCCGCGATGAACTCGCAGCCATGGGCATCGCGATCGAGGATGGTCCGCAAGGCACGCGTTGGAAAGTAGCGGAACGCTGAACCGCCGTTCGACGCGCGCAGCTACGCCGCGCGATAATCGACCCATGAACGATCTCGCCATCAATACCGCAATCGACGCCCAGCAGGAAATCATCGAAGAATTCGGATTCTTCGATGACTGGACTGCGCGGTATCAGTACTTGATCGACTTGGGCCGCAAACTGCCTCCACTGGCGCCCGAAGACATGACCGCGGCCAACAAGGTCGATGGTTGCCAATCGCAGGTGTGGATCGTGGTGTCGGGTGACGCGAATCGCCTCGACCTGCGTGCGGCCAGCGATTCGGCCATCGTGTCGGGCCTGATCGCGCTGCTGCTGCGCGTGTATTCCGGGCACGGCGCGCGCGAAATCCTCGACACCGATCCCGCTTTCATCAACGCGATCGGATTGGGCAAACACTTGTCGCCCACGCGTTCCAACGGACTCGCCGCGATGGTGAAGACCATCAAGGCCCACGCCGAGCAGGCGTTGGCGCAGGGCTGACGACGTTGGGACTTCGCGGCCTCAGACCGATATCGCCTTGGTCGGTTGGGCTGAGCGAGCTTTATCCGCGAAGCCCAACGCGGAAGAGCCGCAAGGAGGGCTGATTCGCGCTTCTTGGAAACCCACGTTGTGCGTTGGAATGTTGGGCTTCCGCCGATGAAGCCGGCGTCAGCCCAACCTACAAACTGCGCGCCAACGGACTCGCCGCGATGGTGAAGACCGTCAAGGCCCACGCCGAGCAGGCGTTGGCGCAGGGGTGACGTTGAGCTTCCTCGGCCTCGGGCCGATATCGCCTTGGTAGGTTGGGCTGAGCGAGCTTCATCCGTGAAGCCCAACGCGGAAGAGCCGCAAGGAGGGCTGATTCGCGCTTCTTGGAAACCCACGTTGATGTGTTGGAATGTTGGGCTTCCGCCGATGGAGCCGACGTCAGCCCAACCTGCAGGGTCCGCGGGGCGGGAATAGCGCAGCGCATCCGCCGCACGAAGGCGGGTTGACACCCGCCCTACGACGGCGAACCGACGCGCTTAACGCAGCAATCAGGCGGCGTCGCCCTCGCCCGCCGCACGCTGCTGCTGCAGGTTGCCGCGGTAAATCAGGTACGGTTCGGCCTGGCCGTTGATCACCGCTTCGTCGACCACGACCTTGCTGACGTGTTCCAGCGAAGGCAGCTCGTACATGGTGTCGAGCAGCACGCTTTCCAGGATCGTGCGCAGCCCGCGCGCGCCGGTCTTGCGCCTGATCGCGCGCTTGGCGATCGCGTTCAAGGCATCCGGGCGGAATTCGATCTCGACGTTTTCCATGTCGAACATTTTCTTGAACTGCTTGGTGATCGCGTTCTTGGGCTCGGTAAGGATCTTCACCAGCGCGTCTTCATCCAGCTCGTCCAGCGTGGCGACCACCGGCAGGCGCCCGACGAACTCCGGAATCAGGCCGTACTTGACCAGATCTTCCGGTTCGACATTCGCCAAAAGCGTGCCGACGTTCTGCTTGCGCTGCTTGCTGCGGATCTCGGCCGAGAAGCCGATGCCCGTAGTTTCCGAACGCTGCTGGATCACCTTGTCGAGCCCGGAGAACGCACCGCCGCAGATGAACAGGATGTTGCGGGTGTCGACCTGCAGGAATTCCTGCTGCGGATGTTTGCGCCCGCCCTGCGGCGGCACCGAGGCGATCGTGCCCTCGATCAGCTTCAGCAGCGCCTGCTGCACGCCTTCGCCCGACACGTCGCGGGTGATCGACGGATTTTCGCTCTTGCGCGAAATCTTGTCGATCTCGTCGATGTAGACGATGCCGGTCTGCGCCTTCTCGACGTCGTAGTCGCACTTCTGCAGCAGCTTCTGGATGATGTTCTCGACGTCCTCGCCGACATAGCCCGCCTCGGTGAGCGTGGTCGCATCGGCAATCGTGAACGGCACGTTCAAAAGGCGCGCAAGCGTCTCGGCCAGCAGCGTCTTGCCGCAGCCGGTCGGGCCGATCAGCAGGATGTTCGACTTCGCAAGCTCGATATCGTCCTTCTTGGCGCGCGATTCCATCCGCTTGTAGTGGTTGTACACCGCGACGGCCAGCGCCTTCTTGGCGCGGGTCTGCCCGATCACGTATTGATCGAGCGTGTCCATGATCTCGCGCGGCTTGG